>Ga0187893_10000452_pt1 | contig 107558 bp, 89 predicted proteins | sample MA1701074metaG_FD_139574 | JGI IMG/M metagenome (GOLD analysis project Ga0187893, IMG submission 139574) | White microbial mat communities from a basaltic lava cave in the Kipuka Kanohina Cave System on the Island of Hawaii, USA - MA170107-4 metaG ...
CCGGCACGCGATCCTCGAGCGTTTGAGCGCGGGGCCCAAGTCGCTCCAGGCCGCGGTCAAGGGCCTGGCGGACGACGACGCGCGCCGGCGCTCCTCCGACGGCAAGTGGTCGATCCTCGAGAACGCCTGCCACCTGCGCGACATCGAGTTCGTATACGTGGGTCGCTTCGCGCGTTTGCCCTTCGAAGAGCGACCCTCCTTCTGGATGCTCGACAACGAAAAGAGCGCCCGCGAACTCCGCTACGCCGAGCAGGACCTCGGCCGCGTGGTCAAGGAATTCGCGGCTCGGCGCGCGGACACCCTGCTGCTGCTGCGCGCCCTGCCCCACGCCTCCTGGCGGCGCACCGGATTACACCCGACCCGGGGCGAGCTCACGCTGGAGCAGCTGGCCGAAGTCCTGGCGGATCACGACCGACGCCACATCGACCGCATCCGCGCCCTGCGTTAGGACGCACCTGCTCGAGGAACTGCTGATCGCTCTGCCGACGAAGGCCGACAACACGGCGGAGGCCTGAGGTTTTGGGGGCTTCCACGCCTGCCGCCGGGACGGGCCTCGTCTTCGAGGCACGCGGTCTCACCAAGGTCTATCACATGGGCGAGGTGGAGGTTTTCGCCCTCCGCGGCGTCGACCTGGACCTCCACGAGGGCGAGCTGGTCGTCCTGCTGGGCCCCTCGGGCAGCGGCAAGTCGACCTTGCTCAACATCCTGGGAGGGCTCGACGTGCCCACGAGTGGCCACGTCATGTACCACGGGCGCGACCTGACCGAGGCTGGAGAGGACGAGCTCACCGCCTACAGACGCCGTCACGTGGGCTTCGTGTTCCAGTTCTACAACCTGATCCCCAGCCTCACCGCCCGCGAGAACGTCGCCCTGGTGACCGAGCTGGTCGAGCGTCCCATGGACCCCGCGCAAGCCCTCCGGGTCGTGGGGCTCGGCGAACGGCTCGACCACTTCCCCGCCCAGCTGTCGGGCGGTGAGCAGCAGCGGGTGGCGATCGCCCGCGCCATCGCCAAGCGCCCCGCGGTCCTGCTGTGCGACGAACCCACGGGCGCCCTCGACATCTCGACCGGCGTCCTGGTCCTCGAGGCCCTGGATCGCGTCAATCGCGAGCTCGCCACCTGCACGGCCCTGATCACCCACAACGCTGCGATCGCCGCCATGGCGGACCGGGTGGTCCGGCTGTCCGACGGCCGGATCGCCGGCATCGAGGCCAACGCCGCCAGGCGTTCGCCGCGGGAGCTCGTCTGGTGAAGCGGGCGTGAGGGTCTCGGCACTCGATCGCAAGCTGCTCCGGGACCTCCTGGGGATGAAGGGCCAGGCCCTGGCCATCGGCATGGTGCTCGCCGCGGGCATCTCCATGTACGTCACCTACCTCTCCAACTTCGACTCGCTGCGGCGCACCCAGGACGCCTACTACGACCGCTTCCGCTTCGCCGACGTGTTCGCGTCCTGCAAACGCGCACCGCTGCGGATCGAAGACCGCCTGCGCGCGATTCCGGGAGTGGCCGCCGTCCAGACGCGGGTCGTGGTGGACGTCACCCTGGACCTGGCAGCGGTCCCGGAGCCCATCAGGGGCCGGTTGATCTCGGTTCGCGCCGACGCGCGGCCCGCCCTGAACGACCTGTTCCTGCGCCGGGGCCGCTGGATCGAGGCGGGACGCGATGACGAGGCGCTCGTCAACGAAGGCTTCGCCGTGGCCCACGGTCTGGAGCCTGGAGATCGATTGGCCGCGCTCATCAACGGCCGTCGGCGGTCGCTGCGGGTGGCCGGCCACGTCCTCTCGCCGGAATACGTCTACGTCATGCCGCCGGGAGAGGTGATCCCCGACGACGGCCGCTTCGGCGTGATCTGGATGGACCGGCGCGCCCTGGCGTCCGCCTTCGACATGGAGGGCGGCTTCAACGACGTGGCCCTCAGGGTCATGCCCGGCGCCTCTTCGGAGGAGATCGTGGCCCAGCTCGATCGCGTGCTGAGGCCCTGGGGTGGTCTGGGAGCCCTGCCGAGGCAGCTGCAGACCTCGCACTGGGCCCTGGACAACGAGTTGAAGCAGCTCCAGGCCTTCGGTTTTCTGGTGCCCGCCATCTTCCTGGGCGTGGCCGCCTTCCTGCTCAACGTCGCTATGGCCCGAACCCTCGCCGTGCAGCGGCCGCAGATCGCGTCCCTGAAGGCCCTCGGTTACTCGAACGCCGCCATCGGCTGGCACTACGTCAAGTGGGCCCTGGTGATTGCCCTGCTTGCGGCGGTACTGGGCATCGGCGCGGGGGCGTGGCTGGGATCGGGCATGATCACGCTGTACAACCAATACTTCCGCTTCCCGATGCTGCTGTACCAGCTCTCCGGGGGCGTCGCCCTGACCGCACTCCTGATCGGCATCGCCGCCGCCGCCCTCGGGGCGCTCTTCGCGGTGCGCCGCGCCGTCGCCATCCCTCCGGCCGAAGCCATGCGTCCCGAGCCGCCGGCCCGCTACCACACGAGCCTCGCCGAGCGTGCGGCCGTGGGCCGACGACTCAGCCACGCGACCCGGATGGTGCTGCGCAACCTGGAGCGCCAGCCCTGGCGCGCCTGCGCGTCGGTCACGGGCGTGGCCTTCGCGATCGGCATCCTCTTCTTCGGCTTCATCTTCATCGACGTGATGGACCGCCTGGCCGAGGTCCAGTTCGGCCACGTGCAGCGTCAAGACCTCACCGTGAGCTTCGTGGAGCCACGCTCGTCGCAGGCGCTGTTCGAAGTCGCCTCGCTGCCCGGGGTGATGGCCGTGGAGCCGATCCGCAGCGTGCCGGCGCGTTTGCGCCATGGACACCGGTCGAGACAGCTGGCGATCACGGGGCAGCTGGCGGCACCCGACCTCAGCCGTGTCGTGGACGTCTCGGGCCAGGCCGTGACGCTGCCTGCCGAGGGCCTCGTGCTCTCCAAGATCCTCGGGGAGGTCCTGGAGCTGAAGACGGGCGACCTGGTGACAGTCGAGGTCCTGGAGGGCGCACGCCCGGTGCGCCAGGTCGCCGTGACCGCCCTGGTGGACGACTACATGGGCCTGAACGCGTTCATGGAGATCGGGGCGCTGCACCGTCTGATGCGCGAAGGCGGCTCCCTCTCCGGCGCGCACCTGATGGTGGATCCGGACCGCATGCGGCGGCTGTACCAGAGGCTGAAGGCCACCCCGGCGGTGGCCGGAATCGCCATCACCGCCGCAGCGCTGCAGAGCTTCCGGGAGATCATGGCCCAGAATTTCACGATCCTGACCACCTTCAACGTGGCCTTCGCCGCGATCATCGCCTTCGGCGTGGTCTACAACGCCGCGCGAATCTCGCTCTCGGAGCGCAGCCGGGAGCTGGCCAGCCTGCGGGTGCTCGGCTTCACGATCCGGGAGATCTCGCTCATCCTGCTCGGCGAGTTGACCCTCGTCACGCTCCTCGCCATCCCCCCCGGCCTGCTGATCGGCTGGGGCCTCGCGGAGTTCCTGCTGCTCAGCTTCCAGAACGAGTTCTACCGCCTGCCCCTGGTGATCACGCCGCAGAACGCGGCCTGGTCCGCACTCACGATCATGTTTGCCGCGGCGTTGTCGGGTCTCGCGGTGCGGCGCAGACTGGACCGCCTCGATCTGGTCGCCGTCCTCAAGACCCGGGAGTAGGGACCATGTCTCCGCTGCGCCAGCTCAAGAACCGCAAGCTCCTGGCGGGCCTCGCGCTGGTCGGCGTCCTGCTGGCGATCGGCTTCTGGCCCTCGGCCCGGCCCGTGGACCTCGGCCGCGCCGTGCGGGGCACGCTGCGCGTCACGGTCGACGAGGAGGGCGAGACCCGGGTGCGCGACCGTTTCGTCGTCTCAGCTCCGGTCTCTGGCCTGCTGCGACGGATCGAGCTCGAGCCGGGTGATCCCGTGCTTCGGGGGCACACCGTGGTCGCGACCCTGGTGCCGGCGGCGCCGAGCCCCCTCGACGCCCGCACCCGCGCCGAGACCGAGGCGGCGGTGGCTGCGGCGCGGTCGAACCTCGACGTCGCCAGGGCACAGGCCGCTCGGGCCCAGGCCACGGTACGGTTGGCCGAGTCCGAGCTCCAGCGTCAGCGGACGCTCCAGGCACAGCAGGTCGTCTCGGCCCAGGCCCTCGAGGCAAAGGAGACCGAGGCGCGTACGGCCGCGGAGAGCCAACGCGCCGCCGAGTACTCCGTGGCGAGCGCGGAGCATCAGCTGCAGATGGCCCGCGCGCGCCTGCTGCAGGCCACGGGAGGCCAGGCGAAGGGGCGCGCCCTCGAGCTGCGTTCGCCGATCGACGGTGTGGTCTTCAAGCGCCTGCACGAGAGCGAGGCGGTGGTCGTCGCGGGGGAGCCCCTGCTCGAGGTCGGGGACCCACGACGACTCGAGATCGTCTCCGACCTACTCTCCGCGGACGCGGTGAAGGTGCAGCCGGGCGCTCCCGTCTGGCTCGAGCAATGGGGCGGCGCTGGGCCTCTGCGCGCCCAGGTGCGACGCGTGGAGCCCTCCGGCTTCATGAAGATCTCCGCCCTGGGCGTCGAGGAGCAGCGCGTCAACGTCGTGATGGACTTCGAGGATCCCCTCGAGGCCTGGTCGGCCCTCGGTGACGGCTACCGTGTCGAGGTTCGCATCGTGGTGTCGGAGGGCGAGGACGTGCTGAAGATCCCAACCGGCAGCCTCTTCCGTCGGGGCGACGACTGGGCCGTGTTCGCCGTCGAGGGCGGGCGGGCCCGGCTGCGTGTGGTCGAGGTGGGCCGGCGCAACGGCGCGGAGGCCGAGGTGCGGAGCGGCCTTCGGGAGGGGGAGGACGTCGTGCTGCACCCGAGCGACACGTTGAGAACCGGAGCTCGGGTCACGCCGCGGGCACGCTGACCAGGGTGGTTGCGTGCCCCGGCGGCGTTTACATCTCGTACAGCGTCGTGTCCACCGACGGCGGCACGAAGCGCCGCCGCAGGCGGGAGACGACACTCCCCTGCTTGGGCCCGAACGGATCCTCCTCGAAGCTGTCGCCCATCTCCGCCTCGACCTTTTCCGGATCCTCTCCACTCTCCAGACGCTTCAGGGCCTGTTCCATGCCGCCCCCCACCGGCAGGCCCGCGGCTTCGAACATGCGGCGCATGAAGTGGGCGGCCTGGCGCGGGTCCTCCTCGTTGATGCCCTCGGCCTCGGAGGCCAGGGACTCCATGGCCCGCTCGAGCCGCGACTCGTCGAGGTCCGGCAGCTCGGGGCCTGAGGGCTCCTGCTTGCGCCCCTTGGAGATCGCGAAGGCGGAGGGCAACCGGTTGAGGCCCGGCTTGTCGCACTTCGGGCAGGCGGGGCGTGCCGCGGTGTCGATACGCCGCGACAGGAAGTTGAAGATGCGGTGGCAGGCGGCGCAGTAGAACTCGTAGATCGGCATTCACCCTAGATCGAAACGCCAGCGGGGCGGAGTGTCAAGGGGCGGGCCCCCGGCATCGAGCCGCAGGCGCCACTCCTGCAACTCCGCGCGGTGCGCGCCGAGGTCGAACCCGAAGTAGCGGTCGGGGTACCTCTCGAAGCGCTGCAAGGCGCGGTCGAGCATGCTGCGGGCCCCTTCCGCATTCCCGCGTCCCACGTGGTAGAAGGCCACCGCGACCTGGATCAGGCCCTGGAAGAAGTCGCGGGACTCGCCGCGAACACCCGACCACAATTCCTCCAGGACGTCGTGGCATTCGAAGAAGAAGCCGGCGTTGAACAGGCGCACGCCCTCCTGGAACTGCGTGCGTTCTTCGGCCGACAAGGCGGGCTCCGCCGGCGTCCGCGTCAGGACCGCGCCCCCGGGGCGTGGATGGGATCCAGCACGACGCCCGCCGACGCCCGGGCCCGCTCGCGCTCGCGCTGCGCCTCGCGGTGGAGGTGGAGCTGGAGCCGAAAGCTCTCCTCGCCCTTGGCCGGGCGGCGGCGCTTGTAGCTGCCGTCGGCCTGCAGGTAACGCGCCTTGACGTTGTCCTGGAAGGCGGCCTCCATGGCCTGGAGGGCCTTGGCGCGGGCCTCGGGCGCCTGCAGCGGGAACTGGAGCTCCACGCGTTTGTCGAGGTTGCGCGGCATCCAGTCGGCACTCGACAGGTACACCTCCTCGTCGCCGCCGTTCCTGAAGTGGAAGACGCGCGCGTGCTCGAGGAAGCGGTCCACGATCGAAACCACCTCGATCGTCTCGCTCGCGCCCTTGAGCCCCGGGCGCAGGCAGCAGATCCCGCGCACGTTGAGGCGGATCCGGACCCCGGCCCGCGACGCGTCGTACAGGGCCCGGATGATGTCCTCGTCCACCAGGGAGTTCATCTTGGCCTGGATCAGGCCCGCCTCGCCCGCGACGGCACGCCGGGTCTCGCGCTGGATCAGGGCCAGGATACGCTCGCGGAGCTGCGTCGGCGCCATCACCAGCTTCTTCATCTCCGGCGGATCCGAGTAGCCGGTGAGGGCGTTGAAAAAAGCCGAGGCGTCCCTGCCGATCTCCGGGTCGCCGGTCATCAGCCCGAAGTCGGTGTAGAGACGTCCGGTCCTGTCGTTGTAGTTGCCGGTGCCGAGGTGCACGTAGCGTCGGATGCCGTTCTTGCCGCGTCGCACCACCAGGCAGGCCTTGGCGTGGGTCTTGTACCCGCGCACGCCGTAGATGACGTGGGCGCCGGCCTCCTCCAGGCTGCGGGCCCAGCGGATGTTGGACTGTTCGTCGAAACGGGCCATCAGCTCCACCAGCACCGTCACCTGCTTGCCGTTCTCGGCGGCGCGCGCCAGCGCCCGCACCACGGGGGAGTCGCCGCTGGTGCGGTAGAGGGTTTGCTTGATGGCCAACACGTCGGGATCCTCGGCCGCCCGGACCACGAAGGCCACCACGGGGTCGAAGGACTCGTAGGGGTGGTGCAGCACCACGTCGCCCCGGTCGATGCGTTCGAAGACGCGCACGCACTCGCTCTCGTCGAGGAGCGCGACCGGCTTCAGGGGCGGGTCGCGCAGGTCCTCGAGGGCCGGCAGCTCGTAGAGCGGGAACAGGGCCCGTACGTCGAGCAGGCCGGGCACGCGGAACACCTCCTCCGCTCCGAGGCCCAGGCGCTGCGCCAGGCGCGTCACCAGGGGCTCGCCCGCCTTGGCCTCGACCTCGAGGCGCACCACCCGGCTCCTGCGGCGGTTCCTCAATTCCTCCTCGACCGCCTCCAGGAAACCGCGGCCCCCTTCGTCGTCGAGGTCCAGCTCCGCGTCGCGGGCCACGCGGAAGGCCGCGGTCTCCAGCACCGTCTGGCCGGGGAAAAGAGCCGCGATCTCGGCCTGGATCACGTCGTCGAGGAGGACGAAGGCGGTATCCTCCACCGGAAGACGCAGCAGGCGGCGCAGGCGTGAGGGGACCTGGACCACGGCCAGGCGCGGCTCGGACCCATCCTCCACGGGCGCCAGCTGCACCGCCACGTTGAGGCTCAGGCTCGACAACATGGGGAAGGGCCGCGAGGCGTCGATGGCGAGGGGCGTGAGGGCGGGCATCACCTCGTCCCGGAAGTGCCGCTGGGCGGCCGCCCGACCCGCGGCATCGAGGGCGGTCAGCTCCAGCAACCGTATGCCGCGCCCGGCCAGCACCGGCAGGATCTGGCCTTGCAGCGTGGCGTACAGGCGCTCGACCAGCGGGTGTGTCTTCTCCGCGATGCGCTGGAGTTGCTGGGCTGGCGTGAGGCCCGCCGTGTCGGGAGCCGTCTCACCCTCCTCCACCTCGTTCCGGAGCGCGGCCACCCGCACCATCACGAACTCGTCGAGGTTCGAGGCCACGATGGTCGCGAACTTCAGGCGCTCCAGGACGGGGTTCGTGGCATCCTCCGCCTCCTCGAGCACGCGGCCGTTGAACTCGAGCCAGCTGAGCTCGCGGTTCAGGAACAGCTCCGGGTCGCGGCTCACCGCCTCGCGGCGCTTGCCTCTTTTCTTCACGGCCGGGCCTGGGCCTCGCGGAAACTCAGCTTGCGGCCGAACACCTCCACCATCAGCTCCGAGCGCGCCATCACCACCAGCCGCTCCATGGTCAGGTCGCCGACGCCGCCCACCTCCAGCACGAAGCCGCCCTCCTCGGGCACCAGGCGCAGGTCCTTGACCTTCTGCAGGTGGTCGGCATCCAGGGCGTTGGCGAGCCGCAGGATCGCCGACAGCTTGTTGACCACCACACGCGTCTCGGAGTCGAGGGCCATGTAGGGCAGGTGGGACCTCTGGGGCGTGGCGCGCCGATGGTAGCGGGCGACGTTGGCGACCACCGCCATGTCGTCGCCGGTCAGGCCGAAGATCTCGGCCGACGACAGCAGGTACCAGGTGTGCTTGTGGTGGCCCCGCAGGCTCACGTAGATGCCGACGTCGTGGAGCAGCGCCGCCACCTCGAGCAGCAGGCGGTCGCGGGGACCCAGGCCGTGTTCGGCGCCCAACTCGTCGAAGAGCCGCGTGGCCAGGAAGGCCACCTGCTTCGCGTGGGCCGCATCGTAACGATACTTCTCGCCCACGGCGTGGGCGCTGGCCAGGACCTGCTTCTGCATGTCCTCGAGGGCCTGTCCCTCGTCGCTGCCGGTCACGTCGAGCAGCAAGCCCGCGCGCAGCGAGGCCTCGGGCACGATCACCTGCTCGGCCGCCGTCTCGCGCAGCAGCGCTTCGTAGGCCAGCAGCGCGGGCACCAGAGTCTCGGCCTCGGCCGGCGGCAGCCGGTACTTCTGCACGAGTTGCTCCACGTCGTCGGCGACGACCTGCTCGCAGAAGGCCAGGAACACGGCCTTGCCCACGCTGGCTACACCCGGGGCGCGCCCGCCTTCCAGGCGCGCCGCGGCGAAACGCATGTCGCCGCCCAGGGCCACGAACCGTTTCGCCTCGCGCAGCGGCATCTCGCGCCGGATGTCCCCCACCACGTTGTGGATGTGTCGCCGCAGCAGACGCACCCGCTGCTCCTGGCTGCCGTGCCAGGAGGCCAGGTTCTGGCGCAGGCGGATCGACCCCAGCGCGTAGGTGCCCGAGTAGGTCGGCTGGCCCTTGCGCAGGAACGAGAGGTCCGCGCTGCCGCCGCCCACCTCGACCAGCACCGCGTCGTCCTGCAGCAGCGCCGCATCCCCCTTCAGGGCCTCACGCACGGCCAGGTAGGTCAGCCGGTTCTCCTCGGAGCCGTCGATGATCTCGACCTCGAGGCCGGTGCGCAGGCGCACGCGGTCGAGGAAGGTCTCACGGTTCTGGGCCTCGCGCACCGCGCTCGTCGCCACCGCCCGGTACCGCACCACGCCGTAGCCGTCCATGAGCCGGCGGAAGCCCTCCAGGGCCTTGAGGGCCACCTCCACGGTGCCGGCGCCGATGCGGCCGTGGGTAAAGGTGTCCTTGCCGAGCAACACGCCCCGCGAGGCTTCCTCGATCACGCGCAGCGGCTCCCCCGGCCGGGCCTCGGCCACCACCAGCCGGATCGCGCTGGCGCCGATGTCCACCACGCCGACCGGCCGCGGCGGCTCTGGCGGCGGCGCGCTCTCGGCGGGGACCTTGCGCGTCAGCGTCCGCTTGCGCGGCTTCGGCATGCCGACCCTTCAGGCCCGCGCGCGCCGCAGCGCCGAGGGCTCGGCCACGAATTCGAAGCGCAGCGCGCGGTCCAGCACCTGCGCCAGGAGCTCGGAGCGGCGTGGCACACCCCACTCCTCGAGATCGCTGTTGCCCGCCGTCTCGCAGCGCAGGCGCACGAGGCCGGGGCGTTCCAGGCAGCGTACGCCCTTCACCACCTGGCGATGGCTGCGGTCGAGAGCGTCGGCCAGACGCAGGATGCCGGCGAGCACCCTCACCGTGCGGCGCGTGGCCTTCGGCAACGCGCCGAAGGCCCGATGGCGCTTGCGGGGGTGACCCTGGCGGTGGTAGCGGGCCACCAGGGCGATGGTCTCGATCTCCAACGGCGAGAACCCATGCAGCTCCCCGTTCTTCACCAGGTAGTAGCTGTGTTTGTGATGGCCGGGATAGGAGATGTGGTGGCCGATGTCGTGGAGCAGCGCGGCGCCAAAAAGCAGCTCCCGGGCCTCGGCGGGCAGGCCGTGCAGCCCCGCCAGGGCGTCGAACAGCTGGAGTCCCAGCGCCGCGACGTGGCGGGCGTGGGCCTCGTCGAACTGGCAACGCTCCGCCAGGTGCTGCACGCTGCGACGCCGCACGTCGGGGTAGGCCTCTGCCCGAGCCAGGGACCGTGGGTGGCGGTGGATGTAGTTGAGCAGCAAACCCTCGCGCAGGGCCCATTCGCAGAGCAGCACCTCGCGGGCGCCCAGGCGCTCCAGGATCTCGTCGAAGACCACGGCGCCCGCCACCACGATGTCGGCACGCTGCTCGTCGAGGCCCGGCAGGCGCAGGCGCTGCTTCAGGTCCGAGGCGACCAGGCGCCGGCGCACGTCGCGCAGCGCTTCGCAGCTCACCGCGACGTGGTGCAGCGTGTCCTTCGGCCGCTGCCCCGTCAGCTCCAGGGCCATGGCGCCCAGCGAAAGCACGGTTCCCGACGTGCCGACCACGCGATCGAAGCCCGCCGCCCTCAGCTCGCCAAGGGCGGGGTCCAGCACCTCGCCCACGTGGGCCACGAGGCGCGCCTCGTCCTTGGACGACAACGGGTCCGAGTGCACGAAACGTTCGGTCATCCGGAGCACGCCCAGGCGCTCGGACACGATACGCTCGATGCGGCGCCCCACTCCCAGGGCCAGCTCGACGCTGCCGCCGCCCAGGTCCACCACCAGCGCGCGACCCTCGAGATGCACGCTGTGCAGGGCCGCCCGGTAGACCAGCCGTCCCTCCTCCTCCCTTGAGGCGACCCGGGGCCAGAACCCCACCTCGCGCCCCACGCGCTCGAGGAAGTCCTCCCCGTTGCGCGCCTCGCGGATGGCCGAGGTGGCCACGGCCAGGATCTTGTCGACCCGGTGGTTGTCGGCGATGCGCTTGTACTTGCGCAGCGCTTCGAGGCCGCGTTTCATGGCGGCAGCCGAGAGGCGCCCCGAGGCCAGGCTCTCGGCGCCCAGGCGCACCATCTCCTTCTCGCGATCGATCACCCGGAAGCCACCCGAGGCCGAAACCTCGACGACCACGGCGTGGAAGGAGTTGCTGCCGAGGTCGATGGCGGCCAGCTTCATCCGGTTGTTCCGCGAGCCATTGTACAGGCGCCGGTGTCGCGTTCCGGTGACGGCCCGCGGGCGACCGCAAGCACTGCGCGCCAGTGCGTCACGGAAACGTCACCTCTCGGCCCGGTCGTTGTCGCGGCCCGCGGCCCTGTGTTAGGCTCGCCGTTCTCGGAGCGTCCGGTGTCCCGCCCCAACAACCGCTTCGCCGACCCCACCACGCCCTTGCTGAAGCAAAGGATCGCGCGGCTCTACGTTCAGATCCCGAAAGCGCTCGGGGGCGCGGAGGAACCGCTGCACCAGATGCGCGTGGCGGCCCGCCGGCTGCGGGTGGCGCTGCCCCTGGTGGCGCAGAAACCCCAGGGCCAGCGGGTGCGCAGGGCCCGGCGGCTGCTGCGCGGTCTCACGCGCGGCGGTGGCACCAGCCGCGACCTCGACGTGATCACCACGCTCTTCGAGGAGCGGGCGCTGCAGGCGCCCTGCCCGGAGCGGAAGGCGCTGCTGCGGGACCTGCGCAGCGCGCGGGCGCTGGCGCGGCGGCGACTGGCCGGCGACCTGCTCGACATCGACATCGCGCGGCTGCGCCGCAACCTGGACGTGGTGTTGTCGCGCCGGGGCGAGCCGGTGTTCAGCGCCTTCGGCCGGCTGCGCGACGCCGTCGAGGCCGGGCGGGTCAAGCTCGCCGCGCGGCTCGAAGCGATCGGCGCGGAGTTCCAGCCCCAGGAGCTGCACCAGGTCCGCATCCGCTTCCGGCGCCTGCGCTACGTGGCGGAGGTGGTCGATACCCTGCGGGGTCGCGAGTCGGAGGCGCCTGCGCTCTTCCGCCAGGTCCAGGAGGCCGTGGGGCACCTGCACGACGCCTGGGTGCTCGCGGGCTGGCTGGAACGCAAGGCCGAGCGCGCCTGGGCGGCCGGTCGGGCCGAGGTCGCACGCGTCGCTCGCGAAGACCACGACCACTTCATGCAGCGTGCTCGAGCGCACCACCAGGACTTCCTCTCCCTGGACCCGCTGACGCTGCTGGGCCGAGGCATCGCGGCCATCAGCGCGCCGCGCAGCGCCGCCTGACGGCCATGCGGCTGTACCTGATCCGCCACGCGCCCGCCCTGCCCTCCGGCACACCCGGCATCCCGGACGAGGAGCGCCCTCTCACGCCCCGGGGCGACCGTAAGTGGAAGCGCGCCGCGCGGGGCCTGGCGCGGGCGCTGAAGCGGCCCGACGCGTTGCTGTCGAGCCCGCTGCCGCGCGCCTGGCGCACGGCCGAGATCGCAGCGGCGGCATGGCGCGGGCCACGACCCGAGCCGGCGGACGTGCTGGCTTCGGGCAACCTGGAGGAATGGGAGGCGCTCCTGGCCACCCGGAGCGCCCTGGCCTGCGTCGCCCTGGTCGGCCACGAGCCCCATCTGTCTTCGCTGCTGGCGCGCCTGATCGGAGGCGACGCCGCGCGGCTTCCCTTCAAGAAGGGCGGGGTGGCGGTGGTCGATCTGCCGGGACGCCTGCTCGAGGGCGGAACGCTGCTGGCCTTCCTCGCGCCGGGACTCCTGCGCCGCGTGGCAAGATAGGCTGGTGAGTTTCGCCGCGTTGGCGCTCGCAGCGAGCGTGGCCTCGGTGATCGGAGAGGCGCCCGGCTCCCCCGACCCGAAGCAGGTGGCGCTCGGAGAGAGCTTCGAGCTCCGGCCCGGCGAAACCGGTGTGATCGAGGCGGAGGCGCTGCAGATCGGTTTTGACGAGGTCGCGGGCGATTCCCGCTGCCCCAAGAACGTGCAGTGCATCTGGGAAGGCGACGCGACGGTTCGGGTCTGGCTGCGGCAGGCTGCCGGCCCGAAGCAGGTACTCGAGCTTCACACCCCGGCGAAAGACCGGGGCTCAGCGAGTTTCCTGGCCTACTCGGTGAGGCTCGTACGCCTCGACCCGTATCCGGTCCTGGGCAAGACCATCACACGCCGGGACTACCTCGCGACGCTCGAAGTGACCCGGGGATCGTCCCCGGGGTCCGACACGCGTTAGGCGCGGAGAAAAAACCGCCCTCCGGCTGGCCGGAGACAGACTACGACAGCCGGAACAAGGCGACGTCGATGCGCCGCACCTGACGGGGTGCCGCCTGCCACTGAACCAGGATCGGGCTCTGGTAGGCGCCCCGCACGACCTGGGCGCGGCCGAGGCTCGCGTGGTCCGAAGCCAGGAAGCTGACGCGTCGCGAGCGCAGGAAGCGGCGCGCCGGGACCGCCATGACCTTGGCGATCAGCCGCTCCACGCCGGACTCGTCCATGCGGAAGGCCTCCATGAGCGAGTTGAACACCTGTACCACGTCGTACTTGGCGTAGTTGATGCTCTTGCTCGCCAACGCCAGCGGGTCGTCCAGGATGTGTTTGCCCTTGAGCTTCGCGAACCGCAGCGGGTCACGCAGCACCTCGGTGAGGTCGTATCGCATCAGCAGGGTCTCGTACTCGTTGACGGTGATCCCTGCGCTGGGCTCGCCGTGGGCCAGCGAGATATCCACGCGTCCCTTCTCGATGCCCGTGCTCCGGAGCAGATCGTCGATGGCTTCCAGCAGCCCGAAACGGGGGTCGGCCAGATTGACGGAGTCGATCGGGTGGCGCGATACCGGCACCTCGAGGCGGGTCCCCGCCACCCGCGTCTCCTGGTTGAAGGCGAGCAGGCTGGTCTGGCGCAGTCGCTTGACGCCGTCGAGGTCGATGAAGAACACGGGCGAGCCGACCTCGTTGTCGTAGGTCACGAGGTTGCGCATGCCCGAGCCGATGAACGTCAGGTGCGAGTCGCCGTTGCGGGGCTCGACCTTGCGCTGGGCCTCCGAGAGCTCCTCGCGCAGGTGCATCTGGTCGTGGCGATAGGCGCCGTCCGGGGGGAACACCAGGCCGAAGGCGCGGAGGAAGTGCGCCAGGCGGTCCCGGTGGTGGCGCAGGCGGGCAGCCAGGCGCTGGTCCAGGTAGCCGGCCGTGGTGTGGAAAGACGTGTAGACGGAGCGGGGGTACCGACGCAGCGCGTCCTCCCACACTTCGGGGGTCCGCCGCCTGACGTCGATGACGTCGAAGCGGCCGGCTGGCGCCAGGCTCAGCGTGATCTCGAGAGGCTGCAAGACGCCCAATCAGATTAAGTCGAGGCGAGGTGGCCTGTCAAAAACCTGGACCGTCGCCCGTGGCGAGCATTCCCCTTTCGGCGTGGTTGGTCGTATCCTTCGAGGGCCTTGGGTGGGTCTCGCTTCGATCGAGTCGTGGTCGGCGGCTTCGGCGTCGAGGACCGGATCGTCGAGACGCGCGCCGCGGTGCTGCGCGTGGCCAAGCAGATGCACCGCCTGGGCTTGGTGGTGTCCGTGTGGGGCAACGTGTCGGGGCGCGTGCGCGATACGGATCTCGTCGTCGTCACCCCGAGCGGCGTCGAATACGACTCGCTGTACGAGGGTCTGCTGCCCGTCGTGGATCTGACCGGCGAGCGGGTACAGGGCCGCCTGAAGCCCAGCTCCGAGCTCAAGCTGCACCTCACCATCTACCGGGCCCGCCCGGACGTGTTCGGCGTGGCCCACAGCCACAGCATCCACGCCAGCGCCATCGCGGTGCTGCGCGAGCGGATCCCGGCGCTGGTGGAGGACTTCGCCCAGGTGGCGGGCGGCCACGTCGAGTGCGCCGAGTACGCTCCACCCGGCACGCAGGAGCTGGCGGACAGGGTGGTGAAGGCTCTGGGCACGCGTAACGCAGCCCTGCTGGCGAACCACGGGATGGTGGGAGTGGGGCCGAGCCTGGATGAAGCGCTCCGCGTCTGCCAGGTGGTGGAGAAGGGGGCCCAGATCTACGCCACGGCCCGCGCGATCGGCCGCCCGGTCCTGTTGTCGGACGAGGATGTCGCGCAGCTGCGCGAGACCTACCTCACGTCCTACGGCCAGAGGGTTGAGTAGTCCCGTACGCCTGGCCTCGCCTGCATTACCATGAGGTGATGCCGTCGAGTCTCTCGAAGCAGCGCCGGATGGGGAGAGTTCTCCTCCACGCCTTCGTCATCGCCTCCGTTTGTCGCGCGGCGTCCACACAGGGAGCCGAGCGCGGCACGGCGGCAGCAACGATTCATGGCATGAAGGTGACGGTCGAGTATGGGCGGGCCGAGCTGAAGGGCCGCTCCCTGGATTCCCTGATCAGCCAGTTGCCCGACGACCGCGTCTGGCGGGCGGGCGCCGACGAGGTCACCCTGCTCAAGACCGAGGTCGACCTCTCGGTCGACGGTCTGCGCGGGAGTAGCTGCAGCCGCAGTCGAGTCCCCGGCGCCGGCCGGAGAGTTCGGGCCGGCACCTATTCGGTCTACGTCTCGGCGCCGCTGGAGACCGAGTGGTCGCTGATCCTGAACTCGGACCGCGGGATCGAGCTCGGAGTGCTTGCGAGCGCGATGGGCTTCTCGATCCCGGAGAGCGGGGCGGCGCGGCTGTGGCCCCAGCTGCAGGGCTACAACATGAATCGAGCCAAGGGCGTGGCGGGGATCGCGGCCAAGGAGGTGGCCCGGGTGCCCATGAAACCCGGCACCGCCGATCCTCCGGTTGATCCGTTCACGATCAGTCTGGAACCCTCGGGCCTCGACAGCCTCACCCTGACCTTGGCCTGGGCGGACAGGACCTGGTCGGCGGATTTGAACGCCGCCGAGGCGTTGGCTCTGCCGGGGCTGGACGCCCTGGGTCCCTGACCGCCGCTTCAAGGGCCCCCCAGCTCCTCGTCACCGACGGCGCCCGCTGCGATATCCTTCGGCTCCATGAAGCGCGTCCCGCGGGCCGAGGCCGAAGCCCTGCTGTTCGAGTTCACGCAGTCCGACGCCCTCCGGAAACACGCCCGGGCCGTGGAGGAGGCGATGAGAGCCTACGCTCGCTGGTACGGGGTCACCGACCCCGAGGAGATCGAGAAGTGGGGCATCGTCGGGCTGCTCCACGACTTCGACTACGAGCAGAACCCCACGGAGGACACCCACCTCCACGTGGGGGGACGCGTGCTGCGGGAGCGGGGTTACCCGGAGGAGATCATCAAGGCCATCTGCTCCCACGCCGACTACATGAAGATCCCGCGGGACACACCGCTCAAGAAGGCCATCTACGCCTGCGACGAGCTGGTGGGCTTCATCGGCGCCTGCGTGAAGGTCCGGCCCTCGAAGGCGATCGCCGACCTGCCCGTGGAGTCGGTGATCAAGAAGCTCAAGGACAAGGCCTTTGCCCGCTCGGTGGACCGCAGCTACGTCTACGGTGGCGCCGAGGCAGTGGGGCGACCCCTCCCTGAGCACATCGGCTTCCTGATCGACGCTCTGAAACCCATCGCGGTCGAGATCGGGCTCTAATCACACCGCCACCCGCCTCAGGCGGCGACCTGGCTCGCGCAGCGCGCGTCTGTGGGGCATCATGGGCAGGTGATCGCGAGCGATCGCAGCCTGGAGCTTCGCGGGCAGCTGCGCGAGCGGCTGACCACGGCGCGCGCCCGAACCGACGCGCTCTTCGAGCTGGTGCGTCCCGAGGCGCTCTACGAGCGCCCGATTCCCGAGCGCCACCGCATCGCCTTCTACATCGGCCACCTCGAGGCCTTCGACGCGAACCTGCTGCTCGACAGCTGCCTGGGTCGCGAGCCGCTCCGGCCCGACTTCGAGCGGCTCTTCGCGTTTGGCATCGACCCGATCGACGGTCGGCTGCCCGATGACGAGCCCGCCGACTGGCCGCCAGTTGAGGAGATCCGCGCCTACAACCAGCAGGCGCGGCGCACGCTCGACACTGCGCTCGCCACGATCGACTACGACCAGCCGCCGAGCCCGTTCCTCGAACAGGGCTGGGCCGTGACGATCGCGGTCGAGCATCGACTGATGCACGCCGAGACGCTCGCCTACATGCTCCACCGGCTGCCCTACGATTCGAAACGGCGCGGGCCGGCCCCGGGTCCGCCGGGTGTGGCGCCGAAGCCGCGCCTAGTGGAGATCCCCGCGGGTCGGGCGACGCTCGGTCTCGAACGCGCACGCCAGCCCACCCTCGGCTGGGACAACGAGTACGAGGCGCACGAACTCGAGGTGCCGGCCTTCGCGATCGAGGCACACGACGTCACCAACGGGGACTGGCTGCGCTTCATGGAGGCGGGGGGCTATCAGGAGCGCTCGTTTTGGGACGCGCCGGCCTGGGCCTGGCTCGCGGCCTCAGGCGTGCGTCACCCCGGCTTCTGGGTCGAGCGGCCCGGCGGCTGGTGGTGCCGCGGCATGTTCGGCGAGACGCCACTCGACCCCTCGACCCCTGTGTGGGTCAGCCATTCCGAGGCGAGCGCCTACGCCCGCTGGCGGGGCCGCCAACTGCCCAGCGAAGCGGAGTTCCATCGCGCAGCCTATGGCAGGCCCGACGGCGGCGAGCGGGCGTTCCCCTGGGGCGAGGCTGGCCCGGGGCCGCGCCACGGCGCCTTCGGCTTCTCGAGTTGGGACCCCTCCCCGATCGGCACGCACCCGGCCGGCGACAGCGGCTTCGGCGTCTCCGACCTCGTGGGCAACGGCTGGGAGTGGACGCGCACGGTGTTCGCGCCCTTCGACGGCTTCGAGCCTTTGCCGTTCTACCGGGGCTACTCGGCGGACTTCTTCGACGGGCTCCACTACGTGATGAAGGGCGGCTCCCCGCGCACCGACGCCTCGCTGCTGCGCCGCTCCTTCCGCAACTGGTTCCAGCCCCACTATCCGCATGTCTACGCGACGTTCCGCTGCGTCGTGCCCCGCGGGTGAGCACCGCCCACCAGGGGCTGCGGGCGCCGCAGCTGCTCGAGAAGATCCGCGCGGGCCTCGAGGCAACGCAGAAAAGACTGCCGCCGGAGTGCCTGTACGACGATCTCGGCTCCGCGCTTTTTGAGGCGATCACGCTCCTGCCCGAGTACGGATTGACGCGGGCCGGTCTGCGCCTGTTCTCGCGCCACGCGGCGCAGATGGCGGAGCGGCTGTCGCTGCCCCTCGACGTCGTCGAGCTGGGCAGCGGCAGCGGCCGCAAGACGCGCCTGCTGCTCGAGCGTCTGGGTCTGCGCGGCAGCGTGCGTTATCACCCGGTCGACATCTCCGCTGCGGCCCTCGCCGCCTGTGTTCGCGAGATCGGGCGCCTCGACGGCGTCGAGATCGAGCCGCTCGAGGCGAGCCATCTCGACGGGTTGCACGGGGCCGCGACGGCCCGGCGGCCCGAGGCCGCGCTGCTGGTGCTGTTCCTGGGCAGCAACATCGGCAACTTCGCCCGCAACGAGGCCCGCCGCTTCGTGGCATCGATCCGCGGCGAGCTGCGACGCGACGACACGCTGCTCCTGGCTGCGGACCTCGTCAAGCCGGAGGCCGTGCTGCAAGCCGCCTACGACGACCCGACCGGCGTGACCGCGGCATTCAACAAGAATGCTCTCGGCCGGCTGAACCGGGAGCTGGGCGCCAACTTCGACCTGCGCGAGTTCCGGCACCAGGCGCGCTGGAACCCCGGCGAGCGCCGGATGGAGATGCACCTCGTCACGCAGCGCGCCCAGCGCGTGCACGTCGCGGAGCTGGGAATCCAGTTCGACCTCGCGCCGGGCGAGTCGGTCTGGACGGAGTCGAGCCACAAGTTCGAGCCCGGCGAGATCGCGCAGCTCGGCGCCGAGACCGGCTTCGCCGCGGTGGCGGAGTGGACCGACCACGACTGGCCATTCGCGCAGACGCTGCTCGTGGCCCGCGAGCCGGTCCGCGAGCGGACCCCCTCGCTTCCGCAAAGGGAGTCGACGATCGGCTGATGAAACGGCGGGCGGCGTCAGGCCCGCCGAAGCGAGTGTCTGCGTGTTTTGCTGTTGACTCGCTGCGGCTTCGCGACTATCGTCTGCTGGGATAATTCGAAAGACGAGCCGCCTGGGCTAGGCTGGCATCCCTCCACTCTCTCCAGAGTCGCCAGACCCGACAGGCACGGCGGCGCAGCTGAATCTGCGCCTCAAGGCTCGTGTGTCCAAGTTCGGACGCTGAGACTGATATCGGAACTCATATCTGAAGGCTGGGCTGTCCTCCGCCGCGGGCTTCTGTGTTCGAACAGCGGCGAATCAGGGGGGAGTATGCGACTCGTGAGACCGGATACACGAAGGTCGGTGCCGTCTTCATCATCGTTCTGCTGCTGGCGGGCCCTGACGCTGATCACGCTCTCTTTGGCGATGGCTGCGACGCTGCCAACCTGGGCGCAGGAACAGCGGCGTCCCTTGAGAGAGGTGCGGGCCATCCGCGCCGCCAAGCGGGGTTTTCCCACTCCCACGGGCCTTGCCTATTCGCCGCGGGCGGATGCCTTCCTGACGCTCCGAGCGCTTCCCCAAGCGGGCTCGTCCGGTTCCGAGGTGAACTGGATCACGATGCGCGGCGAGGCGCGTGGCTTGGTTCGCCTGCCGGCGGTCAAAAACGCCCTGAACCTGACCTTCGACGCGAAGCGGCCCCGCCTGCTGATCCTCGACTCCCAGAAGCGCGAGCTGGTCGCGATCCCTGCCGGGGCAGATGCGAGCCTGGCTCCGCAGCGCGAGGTCCACTTCCGCGTGGAGCACTTCGGCGTGGTCGATCCCCAGGGACTCGCGGTCGACCCCGCGAGTGGACGGCTTTTCGTCCTGGATCGGGAGGGGCCGTGGCTGCTCCGGGTCGACCCGGACGAACAGGGTGACTTCGACGCCGCCGCGGTGTCCCGCGTGGACTTCGGGCGCGTCGACTTGAGCGATCTGCGGGGTTTTGCCTACGACCGGACGACCGGACATCTCCACGTCCTGACCGGGCCGAAGTGGACGCTCAGCGAGCTGACCGAGGAGGGGGAGCTCGTGGCGACACGTGATCTGTCCGGCTCCGGGCTCTTCGACCCGCGCGGGATCGTGTTCGCCCCGAGCGGAGACATGACGGACGAACCCGCCAAGGAGAGCCTCTACGTCGCCGACGCCGGCCGACGCGGCTCCCAGGCATCGGCCAGCGCCGCGGCCGGCGCGTCTGCGGCAACCGCCGCCGCGCCCCAGACGGGCGGCATCGTGGAGCTGACCTTCGCGGCGGTCGCTGCGGCCCCGCTGGCGACGTTCGTCTCCTCGGTCGTCGTGGAGACCCTCACGTCCCAATGGTCTCCGCCAGCCCCAGACACCTCGGACGTGGCGTTTTTGCCGGCGGCCACCGGCGACCCTCGGCTCGGTACGCTCCTGGTCGTCGACTCCGAGGTCGACGAGATGTCGATCTGGCGGGGCGCCAACAAGTGGGAGGCGAGTCTGAACGGCGCCACGGTTCTGGGCACGGCCGACCTGCGTTCCTTGACACGCGAGCCCACCGGGATCTCGGTGAACCCCACGAACCGGCACTTGTTCATCTCGGACGACGACCAGAAGCGGGTGTACGAGATCAATCCGGGCCCCGACAAGATCCACCACACCTCCGACGACATCGTGAGGTCCTTCAGCGTTTCCTCGTTCAGCGGCGACGCCGAGGACGTCACCTACGACCCTTTACAGAACGTGCTGTTCCTGGCCGACGGAGTGAACAACGAGGTGTACCGCCTCACCCCGGGCGCCAACGGCATCTTCGACGGCGTCCCCCCCAGCGGTGACGATCAGATGACCCACTTCGACACGTCGGCCTACGTGTCCGACCCCGAGGCACTGACGATCAACACCGACACCGGGAACCTGTACATCGCCGGCAAGCCGGACACCCAGGCCATCGAGATCACGACCAGCGGCGTGTTCGTCCGGACCATCGACATCAGCGCGGCGAATGCCAAAAAAACCGCTGGTCTCGGGTACGGGCCCGGGAGCAGCCAGCCTGCCGCCCGGCGCCTCTATGTCGTGCAGCGCGGCGTCGACAACAACAGCGACCCCAACGAGAACGACGGCAAGCTGTGGGAGATGACGCTGCCGGGCAACCAACCGCCCTTCGTCGACGCGGGGCCGGACCAATTGCTGAATCAACCCGCCGCAGCCGCTCTCGACGGGACCGTCCTCGACGACGGCCAGCCGACTCCGCCCTCGTTGACGACGTCCTGGACAAAGTTCAGCGGCCCCGGCACGGTCGGCTTCGGCAACGCGAGCGCCGTCGATACGACGGCGGCGTTCGGCGCGGCCGGCACGTACGTCCTCCGCCTCACGGCCAACGACGGCGCCCTCGAGGCCAGCGACGACATCGTCGTCACCGTCAACGTGGCGGGCAACCAGCCCCCGGGCGTCAACGCAGGCGTCGATCAGATCGTCACCCTGCCCGACTCCGCGGCCCTGGACGGAACCGTCATTGACGACGGCGTGTCGGGACAGCTCACGACCACCTGGACCATGCTCAACGGCCCGGGGAACGTCACCTTCGGCAACGCCGCCGCTGTGGATACGACAGCCAGCTTCTCGAGCGCGGGCCTCTACACCCTGCGGCTGACGGCGGACGACGGGATCTTCAGCGTCAGCGACGACGCCGTCATCACCGTCTACAACCCCGGTGGCGCGATTACCTTCGAGAAGCGTGTGGCCGCCAGCTCCGACGACGCCGAGCAGGGCCTGTCGAACGGCAGCGTCAGCCTCACCAGCAGCGACCTCGAGCTGACTCTAGATCAGACCACGAACCAGGCCGTCGGCATGCGCTTCACCGGTGTCGCCATCCCGCCGGGTGCCGCGATCGTGAACGCCTGGGTCCAGTTCAAGGTGGACGAGACAGGATCGTCGGCCACCTCCCTGACGTTCCGCGGCCAGGCCGCCGACAACCCGCCGACCTTCACGAGCTCGGCCAACAACATCACTTCACGTCCGGTGACCGTGGCGTCGGTCAGCTGGGCGCCGGCGTCGTGGACGGTCGTGGGCCAGATCGGTCCGGCCCAGCAAACGCCGAACCTGGCCCCGGTCATCCAGGAGATCGTGAGCCGACCCGGCTGGCTCTCCGGCAACGCACTGGTCTTGGTCGTCACCGGCAGCGGCGCTCGCGTCGCGGAGGCCGTCGACGGCGATGCCCCCGGTGCGCCGCTCCTGCATGTGGAATACAGCGGTGGTGGCGGCCAGACCTTCACCCTGAGCGTGACCAAGAGCGGAACCGGGACCGGGACCGTCACCAGCACTCCCACCGGCATCGACTGCGGTGCCACCTGCTCCGCACCCTTCAACTCCAACACCGTTGTGTCCTTGAGCCAGACTGCCAGCACCGGCTCCGTCTTCACAGGCTGGGGTGGAGCCTGCTCGGGAACCGGCGCCTGCCAGGTCACCATGAGCAGCGCACGGTCCGTCACCGCAACCTTCAGCCCCCAGCCGACCCACACGCTGACCGTGACCAAGAGCGGAACCGGCACCGGGACCGTCACCAGCACGCCCGCCGGCATCGACTGCGGTAGCACCTGCTCCGCACCCTTCAACCCCAACGCCGTTGTGTCCTTGAGCCAGACTGCCAGCACGGGCTCCGTCTTCGCAGGCTGGGGTGGTGGAGCCTGCTCGGGGACCGGCGCCTGCCAGGTCACCATGAGCAGCGCACAGTCCGTCACCGCAGCCTTCGATCCTCAGCCGACCCACACGCTGACCGTGACCAAGAGCGGAACCGGGGCCGGCACCGTCACCAGCACGCCCGCCGGCATCGACTGCGGTGGCACCTGCTCCGCACCCTTCAACGCCAACGCCGTTGTGTCCTTGAGCCAGACTGCCAGCACCGGCTCCGTCTTCGCAGGCTGGGGTGGCGGAGCCTGCTCGGGTACCGGCGCCTGCCAGGTCACGATGGACGCCGCCAAGTCCGTCACCGCAACCTTCGATCCTCAGCCGACCCACACGCTGACCGTGACCAAGAACGGAACCGGGACCGGCACCGTCACCAGCACGCCCGCTGGCATCGACTGCGGTGCCAGCTGCTCAGCGCCCTTCAACGCCAATGCCGTCGTGTCCTTGAGCCAGACTGCCAGCGCGGGCTCCGTCTTCGCGGGCTGGGGTGGCGGACTCTGCTCGGGTACCGGCGCCTGCCAGGTCACCATGGACGCCGCCCAGTCTGTGACCGCAACCTTTATTCAGACCTTCACCCTGAGCGTGACCAAGAACGGAACCGGGGCCGGGACCGTCACCAGCACTCCTGCCGGCATCAACTGCGGTGCCAACTGCTCCGCACCCTTCAACTCCAGCGCCTTGGTGTCCTTGAGCCAGACTGCCGACACCGGCTCCGTCTTCGCAGGCTGGGGTGGAGCCTGCTCGGGTAACGGCGCCTGCCAGGTCACCATGAACGCCGCCCAGTCCGTCACCGCAACCTTTACCCAGACCTTCACCCTGACCGTGACCAAGAACGGAACCGGTACCGGGACCGTCAGCAGCACTCCCGCCGGCATCAACTGCGGCACGACCTGCTCGGCACCCTTCAACGCCAACGCCGTCGTGTCCTTGAGCCAGACTGCCGGGTCGGGCTCCGTCTTCACGGCCTGGAGCGGAGCCTGCTCGGGTACCGGCGCCTGCCAGGTCACCATGAACGCCGCCCTGTCCGTCACCGCAACCTTCAGCCTGTCGGGCGGCACCACCACCACCTTCGAGAAACGCGTGCTGGCGAGCTCCGACGATGCGGAGCAGAACCTCTCGAACGGCAGCGTCAACCTCACCAGCACCGACCTGGAGATGACGATCGACGGCAACGCGAACCAGGCCGTGGGCATGCGTTTCACCGCCGTGACCATTCCCCAGGGAGCGGCGATCACCAGCGCCTGGGTTCAGTTCAAGACAGACACCTCAGCCACCGTGGCCACGTCGGTGAACATACAGGGCCAGGCTGCGGACAACTCGCTGACGTTCACGACCGCGGTCAACAATGTGACGTCGCGTCCTCGGACCGTGGCCTCCGTCAACTGGGTGCCCCCTGCCTGGACCTCGGCGGGCCAGGCCGGCCCGGCGCAACAGACGCCCAGCCTCACGTCGGTCATCCAGGAGATCGTGAGCAGGCCTGGCTGGGTTTCCGGCAACTCTCTGGTGCTGATCGTCACCGGCACCGGAACTCGGAGGGCGGAGTCCTTCAACGGCGACGCACCAGGGGCGCCGCTGCTCCACGTGGAGTACAGCAACTGAGGGCCGGCCGGGGTGTCCTCGCCTGCTACTCGCCGAGCCTGGCCTTGCGGTGGAGGCTGTACACACGCAGGGCGGTGATGAGCTCGTCGCGGTACTCCGTCGAGCCGTTCTGGAGCTGACGCCAGGAGCCGTCCCTCTCGTGGGTGAAGCACACCGGACCCATTCCACCGCTCGGGTGGCGGTTCCAGAGCAGTTTCTCCGCCTGCGCGCGGCTTCCAACCCTGTAGCGGTAGCGCACCACCTCGTAGATCGCGCCACGCGCCGGGTTCACGAACAGCTCGTAGACCACACCGTCGCTGGTGGTGGCCACGTCGCCGGTGATCCGGGTCCAGCCCAGACCGACGGCATCGGGAACGCCGGAGGGAATCGAGAGCTGGAGCCCCTGGGCCGCGCCTTGAAGGGCGGGCAGACACAACGCAGCCAGGACAGCCAGGGCGCGCATCAGCCGCGATTGTATGCGGAAGGCGGTGCCCGCGATCGACCTCAATCGGTAGCCCGGCGGCAGGATGGGAGCGACCCATCTGCGCGTGCTGGATTAAGCTGGCGGCTACACCCTTTCGGAGGAACTGGCATGGGTCGAGTCGCGACGGTCGTCCTCACCCTCGCGTGGCATGGCGCGGCGCCTGGATTCGCCGCCGGGGCCGAGTTCAACAAGCGGGAGTACAGGCTCCTGGCGACAACCAAAACCTCCACCATGGAGAAGGAGCTGAACGAGGCGGGCGCCGCCGGATTCCGCTTCGACGGCGTGATGGGTGGTGACACGGCCTTCGGTGGCCAAGAGGTCGTCGCCGTCGTCTCGCGCGCGGCAGCAGGGGAGGCGGGCACTCGCCGGACCTACAAGCTCCTGGCGACCAACAAGACCGGCACCATGCAGAAGGAGATGTCCGAAGCTGCGGCCACAGGATTTGCGTACCGGGGCCAGACGATCGCCGAGACTCTCTTCGGCGGGCGCGAGGTGATCATCATCATGGAGCGCGAGCAGCCATCGGTCTGTCGCGAGTACAAGCTACTCGCCACGAACAAGACGAGCACGATGCAGAAGGAGTTGGCGGAAGTAGCCGACGCCGGCTTCACCTTCAGCGGCGTCACCGTCGCCAAGACCAGTTTCGGCGGCAACGAGGTGGTGGTGATCACCGAGCGCCCCGCGTCGTGCCCGCCTTAGGGCGTTCGGGCGAGCGTCCTGGGGGAGGTTGGTGCTCGGCCGCGGGCCTGGGCCTTGGCCGGCACGGTTGTCGGTGCCGACGGATCGAGACCTGACCCGGGCCGAGTGCAGGGACGGCGTCAAGCCGAGCGCGCCGTCTCTCCGGGCCGCGGATCCTTGACGAAACGGTAGCCCAGGCCGACGACCGTCTCGACGTGGTGGCGCGCCGGACCGAGCTTCATGCGCAGGCGCCGGATGTGGGCATCGATGGAGCGGGTCTCGACGTCGCTCTCGTAACCCCACACGCGCTCCAGCAGCCGGTCGCGGGTCAACACCCGCCCCGCGCGCTCCAACATGTAGCGGAACAGCTCGAACTCCTTGGGGGTGAGGCGGATCTCCTCGCCGCGGTAACGCACCACGAAGGCGTCGAACTCCACCTCGAAGTTCTCGTCGCGGTAACCCTGCATCTCCTCGCCGCCGCTCTCGCCGCGTCGCAGCGCCACGCGGCAGCGGGCCGCGAGCTCCTTGAGGCTGAAGGGCTTCACGACGTAGTCGTCAGCGCCCATCTCCAGGCCCAACACGCGGTCCACCTCGTCGGCGCGGGCCGACACGATGATGATCGGCAGGTGGGCCGTGGTGGACTGCCGGCGCACCAGCCGGCACACCTCGAGGCCGTCCATGCCCGGCAGGTTGAGGTCCAGCAGCACCAGGTCGGCGCCCCGGCGCACCGCCTCGAGGCCCTCTTCGCCGGTGCGCGCGACCTTCACCTGGAGCCCGACCTTCTCGAGATGGTAGGAGATGGCCTCGGCGATGTCGTTGTCGTCCTCGATCAAGACCACGCGCCGACGAGTGTCGGGCAGCGCGGCCCTCTCCGCCTGCGGCACGCGGCCCTCGCGATCGGTCTTCACTTGCGTGCCTCCTCGGTCTCGTGATGGTGGCGCACGTCCTTGGCCTCGACCAGGAAGATCACGTCCTCCGCGATGTTCGTGGCGTGGTCGGCGATGCGCTCCAGGTTGCGGCTGATCAGGATCAACGCCAACGCGCGTTCGATGGTGCCGGGATCGGCCATCATGTAGGTCAGCAGCACGCGGAAGACGTGGTCCTTGAGCTGGTCCACCTCGTCGTCCCGTTCCAGCACGGCCCGGGCCAGGGTGATGTCCTTGCGGACGAAGGCGTCGAGGACGTCGCGGGTCATGTCCTCGGTGATCTGGGCCATGCGCGACAGGTTGATCACGGGCTGCAGGGGTGGATGGCGCAGGATCTTCGTCACGTTCTGCGCCACGTTGACGGCCTGGTCACCGATGCGCTCGAGGTCGGCGTTGATCTTCATCGCCGCCGTGATCAGGCGCAGGTCGGTGGCCATGGGGTTCTGGAGCGCGAGCAGCTTCAGCGCCCGGTCGTCGATCTCGATCTGGAGGTCGTTCACCTCCTTGTCGGAGGAAGCGACCTTGTCGGCCAGGTCGAGGCGCCGCTCCATCAAGGCCTCGATGGCCTGATGGACGCGGTCCTCGACCAGAGCGCCCATGTGGAGGAGCCGCTGCTTCAGGGCCTGCAGCTCTTCTTCGAAGTGATGCCGTTCCATGTCTATCCGAACCTTCCCGTAATGTAGTCCTCTGTCAGCTTGTCCTGGGGTCGCGTGAACATGTCGGGGGTGAGACCGTACTCGACGAGCCGGCCCAGCCAGAAAAACGCGGTGCGGTCCGAAACCCGCGCGGCCTGCTGCAGGTTGTGGGTCACGATGACGATCGTGTACTTGTCCTTGAGGCTGTAGATCAACTCCTCGATCTTGAGGGTCGCGATCGGGTCGAGGGCGGAGCAGGGCTCGTCCATCAGGATGACCTCGGGCTCCACGGCGATGGCCCGGGCGATACACAGCCGCTGCATCTGGCCGCCCGAGAGGCCGAGACCACTCTCGTGCAGGCGGTCCTTCACCTCGTCCCACAGGGCGGCCCCGCGCAGGCTGCTCTCGCAGGCCTCCTCCAGGGTGGCCTTGTCGTCGATGCCGGCGATGCGCAGGCCGTAGATCACGTTCTCGAAGATCGACTTCGGGAACGGGTTCGACTTCTGGAACACCATCCCGACCCGGCGCCGGACCTCGATCACGTCGGTCGAGGCGGCGTTGACGTCGATGCCCTTCACCTTGATCTGGCCGCTGATCTTGACGTCGTCGATCAGGTCGTTCATCCGGTTGAGGCACCGCAGCAGCGTCGACTTGCCGCAGCCCGAGGGGCCGATCAGGGCCGTGGCGCGGCGATCCTCGATGTCCATCGAGATGTCGTGGAGCACGTGGTTGTCGCCGTAGCTCAAGTCGAGGTTCTTGATCGCGATCTCGGGCTCGCGGACCTCGGCCTGGGCCGCGGCTTGGGCCCTGACCTCGGTCTTGATGCGCAACCCGCTGTCGGGCGCCGCCGCGTTGAGTCCGTAGGACATGACGTTCATTCCCTCTAGAAGGCGCCGGTCTTGTAGGTCTCGCGCAGCCGGTTGCGCACGACGATGGCCGTCAGGTTCAGCAGCACCACGATCAGCAGCAGGAGGATCGTGGTGGTGTAGACCATGGGCTTGGCGGCCTCGACGTTGGGGCTTTGGAAGCCCACGTCGTAGATGTGGAACCCCAGGTGCATGAACTTGCGGTCCATGTGGAAGAAGGGAAACACCCCGTCCAGGGGCAACTCCGGGGCCAGCTTGACGACGCCGGTCAACATCAAGGGGGCCACCTCGCCGGCGCCGCGGGCCATGGCCAGGATCAAGCCGGTCAGGATCCCCGGGGCCGCCGCGGGCAACACGACGCGCAGGATGGTCTGGAACTTGGTCGCGCCCATGGCCAGGGAGGCTTCGCGCATCGAGCGCGGGACCGCGGCCAGGGCCTCCTCGGAGGCGACGATCACCACGGGGACCGTCAGCAGGGCCAGCGTCAGGGACGCCCACAGGATCCCGCCGGTGCCGTAGGTCGGCGTGGGCAGCGCCTCGCGGAAAAACAGCTGGTCGATGCTGCCGCCCACGAAGTACACGAAGAAGCCGAGGCCGAACACGCCGAAGACGATGGAGGGCACGCCGGCCAGGTTGTTGACCGCGATCCGGACCATCCGCACCAGGGGCCCCTGTCTCGCGTACTCCCGCAGATACAGCGCCGCCAGCACACCGAGGGGCACCACGATCAGGCTCATGACGATCACCATCATCACGGTGCCGAAGATGGCCGGGAAGATGCCGCCCTCCGTGTTGGACTCGCGCGGGTCCTCCACCAAGAAGCCCCAGAGCCGGCTCGTATACACGCCCAGGCGGCCCGAGAAACCCAGCTGGTTGGCGGCATAGGCCCGGTACACGTCCAGGGCGCGCAGCTCCTTCTGGCGGCCGTCCGCGGACTGGAACGTCACGGAGGTGCTCGCCACCCTCTCCATGAGCCGCGACAACTCCTCGGTCTTCTCCTCGAACAGGACCTGCTGCTGCGCCGTGGTGCGTTCGAGCTCGGCGCGACGCGGGCCGAGTTCGCGGCCGGGGTTCTCCCGCGTTTCCAGCTCGAGCGCCCGCAACTCGAGGCGCGCCCGTTCGATCGTGTAGTTGATCGCGCCGATCTCGTGTTTCTGGATGCGTTCGACGGCGGCCCGGTCCCGCGCCGCCCTCTCGACCAACTCGGGCAACATCCCCTCGACCGCCGCACCCTCGGCCAGCACCTTCTCGCCAGCCTGGATCCGGACCGGCGTGCCCAGGAACGGTCCGTACTCGCGGCGCTCGACGAAATAGGCGGACGGCGGCCGCTCGCGCTCCGCGATCTCGTCCTCCGGCACCCACTTGAAGTCGAAACCATACAGATCACGGTTGCCGACGCGCAGCAGGATACGCTGGCGCTGGAGGTGGTCGGGCTGGCCGGGGTTGGGAATCGGCTCGCGGGCCGCCTGCTCGCCCATCCACACGCTGCCGTCCTGGAGGCTCACCCGCTGGATGGGCTTCGGCCAGAAGAAGCTCAGGCCGTTCACCAGGATCACCAGGACCAGCCCCGTGATCATCAGGATGCAGATGCCCAGGGCGCTGCCCGTGAACCAGATCATCGGGTCGCCGCGGCGCAGGGACTGCGAGAGCTTCATCAGATCGCCCGGTAGCGCTCGCGCAGCCGCTGGCGCACCACCTCGGCCGCGGTGTTCACGAGGAAGGTCATGACGAACAACACGAGCCCGGCCAGGAACAACGTCCGGTAGAGTGTGCCGCCGTAGGGCGCCTCGGGGACCTCCACCGCGATGTTGGCCGACAGGGTGCGCATGCCGTTGAAGATCGACCAGTCGAGGACCGGCGTGTTGCCCGTCGCCATCAGCACGATCATGGTCTCGCCCACGGCGCGGCCGAAGCCGATCATCACCGCCGAGAAGATGCCGGGGCTGGCCGTGGGCAACACCACGCGCAGCGCCGTCTGCCAGCGGCTGGCGCCGAGCGCCAGGGAGGCGGCGGTCAGGTGCTGGGGCACGCTGGAGAAGGAATCCTCGGCGATCGTGAAGATGATCGGGATCACCGCGAACCCCATGGCGAGGCCCACCACCAGGCAGTTGCGCTGGTCGTAGACGAGGTCCAGGGCCCCCTTCAGCCAGAGCCGGAAGTCGCCGCCGAAGGCGCCTGCCTCGACCGCCGGGCCGAGTTGCAGGGCGACCCAGCCGCCCAGCAACACCAGGGGCACGATCAAGGCGATCTCCATGCCCGGCCGCAGCCGGTCGCGAAACGCGCGCGGCAGCCGGTCCCAGAGCAGGAACCCGGCCGTCCCGAACCCAGGCACCAGCACGGTCATCAGCAACACGGGCACGATCTCGCGCTCGACGCGGGACGCCAGCCACAAGCCGGCGATGAAGCCGACCACGACGCTGGGCAGGGCCGCCATGATCTCGACGCTGGGTTTCAGCTTGGCCTTGAGGGACGGGTGCATGAACTGCGAGGTGTAGAGCGCCCCCAGGATCGCCAGGGGCAGGGCGAACAGCAGGGCGTAGAGCGTGCCCTTGATGGTGCCGAAGATCAGCGGCACCAGGCTGAACTTGGTCTCGAAATCGTCGGTGCCCCCCGTGGACTGCCACACGTACTCGGGCTTCGAGTAGCCCTCGTACCAGATCCTCCCGAACAGGGCGTCCCATGAGACCTCCGGGTGGGGGCTCGCGATCTCGTAGCGCGCCAGCCTGCCGTCGCTCTGCTTCGCAATCACGCCGTCCATCTTGGGCGTCATCAGGACGCTCTCGACCGGGGCCCCGGTGGCCGGGAAGCTGATCAGGGAGCGGCCCGACGTCATGTGGCGCAGCACCAGCGAGCCGTCGGCGCCCGCCGTCACGAAGCTCTTGTCGCGCATCGAGGGACCGATGGCCGCGATCGCCACGCCCTGGGACGGGTAGCTGTGCGCCTTGACGAAGCGCAACTCGGTGTCCGCCTCGTTGAGGCGCACGCGGAACCAGGCCGAGAGGTTGCCCTTTGCGTCCCCGACGATGGCGGTGATGTTGCCGAGCACGAACTCCACGGCGGTGACTTCCTCGTCGGAGACCTTCGCCACTTCGGTCAACCGCACCTCGGGCGTCAGCTCCCAGTGGTAGAGGTAACCCCTGTCGGTGGCGGCGATCATGGTGTCGGACCGGCCGACCCGCACCCGCGTGACTCGCTCCGCGTCACGCGTCTTCAGCGTGGCGCGGTGCTCGCCCCCCTCGTCGTCGGTGCGGTAGACCAGGATCTCGTCCTCCCCGGCGACACCCAGCACGGTCTTGCGACCTTCCGTCTCCTCGTAGGCCACCTCTCGGATCGGGCGCTGGCGGGGATCCAGCTCGACCAGCCCGCGGTCCCTCAGCTCGATCTCGAGGTGGGCGAGCTTCTGGTCTTCGTAGAGGGGCCGAAAACGCACCTGTTGCAGCGAGACCCGGCCGTCCGCGGTGGCGATCGCCACGTGGTTGCCGAGCAGGCTCCGGGAAGCGGTGGTGATCCGGGCTCCGGCGACCGAGCTTGCCGGGAACTGCTGGGCGAAGCTGCCGTCGGTCCTCCAGAAGAAGGTGCGGCCATCCGACAGCACCTCCCAGAAGTACATCTGGTACTCGTCCGTTCCCATCACCAGGGGTTTGCCCTCGGTGGGTTCCGGCACGGCGGCGAGATCGACGGTGCCCCGGGCCGCTCCTGTGGCGGGCCGGAACAGGGGCAAGGTCTCGCCCAGGATGAAGACGAAGATGAACAGGACCGCCACGATGATGAACAGCCCGCCGAAGGTGATGAAGCCGACCGCGAGGCGATCCAGGAGCTTCACACGTCGCAACCGGCCAGCCTGCTCGGACACCCGTTGCCGGATGTCGGTCTGGGGTCGTGCGGGAAGCGCGGCGGCCATTTCCGTTTCTCTCTCTCCCGAAGCCAGTCCGCGGGAGCGGCCGTACCGGAGCCCGCTCCCGCCGCCGGCGTGGAACTACTCCAGCTTCGCCAGCTCCTGCCGCACGATCTCGACGGGCAGGGGCAGGTAACCGTCCTTGATCACGACCTCTTGGCCTTCCTTGCTGAAGATCAGCTTGGAGAACTCCTTCACCACCGGGTCGAGGGGCTTGCCCGGGGCCCGGTTGATGTAGATGTAGAGGAAGCGGTTGAGCGGATACTTGCCGCTCTTGACGTCCTCGTAATTGCCGTCCGAGAACGCGCCCCCCTCCTTGTCGGTCAGCGCCACGACCCTCACACCCGAGGTCTTGTAGCCGATGCCCGAATAGCCGATGCCGAAGCGGTCCTCGGTCACGCCCTGGACCACCGAGGCCGAGCCCGGCTGCTCCTTGACCGTGTCCTTGTAATCCCCGTTTCCGAGGCTGCGCTCCTTGAAGAAGCCGTAGGTGCCCGAGGCCGAGTTGCGGCCATACAGGCTGATCGGACGGTTGGCCCAGTCGCCGCTCAGGCCGAGCTGGCCCCAGGTCGTGACGTTCTGTTTGAAGCCCTTACGGCGCGTCTTGGAGAACACGGCGTCGACCTGGGCGAGGCTGAGCTTGTCGAGGGGGTTGTCCTTGTTCACGTAGACCGCGAGCGCGTCGTAGGAGGTTCGCAGCTGCGTGGGCTTGTAGCCGTGCTTGCTCTCGAACTGGTCCACCTCGGTGGCGCGCATGGCGCGGGACATGGGGCCGAACTGGGCCGTCCCGGCGATCAGCGCGGGGGGCGCGGTCGAGCTGCCCTTGCCCTCGACCTGGACCTTCACGTTGGGGTACATCTTCAGGAACATCTCGGCCCACAACGTCATCAGGTTGTTCATGGTGTCCGAGCCCACGCTGTTCAGGTTGCCCGAGACCCCCGACGTCTTCTGGTAGGCCGGCAGGGCCGGATCCACGGCGACCTGCTGGGCCGTTGCCAGGGGCGCCAGGACCAGGGCGGTCGCGCCGAAGAGAACACGCTTCATCTGCTTCCTCCGTACGGGCCGCACCTTCACGCTTCCGAACCTACCAGCCGGCGGGAAACGCTCCGTTTCGCCCGTGTTAATTCCTTGTTAAGAAGTCCGCGCGACGCCCGGGCCTTCCGGGGCGTCGCCAGGTTCGCTAGAAGATGATCTGGGTCTGGACGCGCAGCTCCTTGTTCTTCACGCTGCCCGTGCTGGCACCCGCCTCGAGCTGGCCGTAGTCGGCCTGCACCTTCATGCTGTGGCGGTTGTAGTAGTAGCTGCCACCCACGCGCCACTCCTTGCGGTCGTTGCTGCCGACCAGGTCGCTCGGATCGAACGTGCCGTAGCGGCCTGCGATCTCCCACTTGCGCTTGCCGAACAGGTAGCTGGCCTGGGCGAACCAGCCGTCCGAGTTGAACCTCGAGCCGGTTTCAGGCGTGCGCTCGCGGATGTAGTACTCCGCGGTGGCGTAGAAGCCCCGGTACTTGAGGCCGCCGTCGAAGCCGAAGATGGTGTCCTTCAGGTCGTTGTTCGTGGTGGTGCGGTGGAAGTCGTTTTTCTCGAAGTTCCCCGCCAGCCACACGATGGGCTTGTCGCTGGTCTCGAAGTCGCCTTCGGAGTAGAGGGGGCCCGAGACCCAGGCCCGCTGCTTCAGGTTCTGGCCGCCCGTCAGCTGCCACATCAGCCGCGCGTTGTACTGGAACTCGTCGTTGTCGTTGGTGGTGCGGGTCAGGCCGTTGCCGTTGTAGATCCCGGCCCGGTACTCGAGCCTGTTGTTGCCCAGCACCCCGATCACGGTCAGGCCGAGGTCGCGGCCGCGCGCGTACTGGTTCGACACCTCGGAGCGATCCACGAAGCTCTGGCTGCCTGAAGACGTCAGCTCCTGGTGGCCGAAGGGCACCTTGTTCTGGCCCAGCATCAGCTTGAAGGTTCCTTTCCTGGAGACGTCCCAGCTGATGTTCGCGTCCTCCAGGAAGGCGCCGGGGTTGCTGCCCGTGACGGCCGGCCAGTTGAGCTGCACCTCGTAGGCCAGCTCCGGCTTGTAGACCCAGCCCTCCAGCTTGAACTTGGCTCGGCGAATCCGGAAGCTGCCGCGGCTGTCGCCCGCCTTGGCCGTGCCCGGCAGCGTCACCGTGTCGGCCGGGAACTCGTGGCTGTAGCGCACCTGGACCCGGTTCGAGACCTCGAGATAGGCCTTGTCGGTCGTGATCCGCGTCTTGCCGTCGCGCCACTCGATCTTCTGGGTGGGTGACTTGGGCCGCTCCACGACCTGTGCGATGCCGTACTTGAAGAAAAACAGCTCCAGGGCTTGTTCGCTGTCCGCCACCACGGTCTCGCCGTTCGGACCCGCGGCCGGGCGGGTCAGGCCCGTTCCGACCTCGCCGCTCTTCTCGAAGGCCTCCGCCTTCTTCGCATCGTTGAAGACGTAGATGCGGCCGTCCTTCTTGATCTCCTTGTAGTACATCCCCTGGGCGGCGGCGCCGTTGGCCAGGGCCAGGCCCAGCAAGAGCGCAGTGGCAACCACCAACCCGCGCCGGATGAAGCTCGCCATCATGAACGATCCTCCTTGAGGGAATCGGCCCCCGGTGTCACGGGACCGTCCCGCGCTCCCCGGCCGACGTCTCACCACCGTCGATACTCGGGCCAAGATAGGCGCTGGCGGTGACGGGGCTGTGACGGCCATGTGAACGCCGGGTTAACACTAAACGCACCCCGAAAAACACCTGTTCGCCACGCCCGGGTCACGGGCTGCGCCTAACTTGGCGTCAGAGATGGCCAGACGCCAGCGTCCACAGCGACGCCTCGCCACACAGCGAGCCGCCCGGCGGCGCCGCTTGCGCATGGAGCCGCCGGCGCGGCCTCCCGCCCCGCAGATCTCGGAGCCGCCAACTCCGCCCGAGGTTCCGGACGCCTATCGGGTGTAATGCCGCTCCTGGAGGACGGCGCCTCGCAACAGACCCGCGCTCGCGGATTCACGCGCACACCACCCTTTCACGCAGGAGAACCGGAAACCTGGCGGGCGACCACCGCTGATACGATCATGGACGTGATGGCATCGCCTCGTTTCGAGGCCAAGCCGCTGTACCGCCGACTGGATCGCCTGTTCGGCGCCCTCGACCCGAGCCGGCCCCAGGGCCAGCTGCTGGAGTCCTTCCTCTCGGAGGTCTTCCAGGAGCTGCACGCGGACCTGCACCTGCGCGCGGCCTCGCTCTACGCAGAGCGGCGCGACGACGTCGCGTTGCTGCGTCAAGTGGGGGACGCACCAGCGCCCGTCGAGATTCTGCCCCGCTCCGCCCCTCCGCTCCGGGAGGTGTTCCGGCACCACGTCTACGTGTTCCCGGAGTCGGACGCCGAAGGCTCTCCTTTCCGTTTCGGCCTGACGCCGCGGGGAGCGGCGGCCGCGTTGGTCGTGGGCCGGCGGCCCCGCCGCCACGTGTTTTTCTTCGCCCTCGCCGAGGGCTGGGTGATGGAGGAGCTGGACTTCGCACTCAACACGGTGCGCGCAGCGCTCGGATCGCGGCTGCTCGACGAGCGCGTGCGCGGCAGCTTCCAGCAGGCGGCCGAGATCCAGCAGAGCCTGCTCGAGGAGCCACCCCCCTTCCAGGGCTTCGAGATCGCCTGCCGTTCGATCGCGGCCGAAGAGGTGGGCGGCGACTTCTTCGACTTCCTGCCCTTCGACTCGGACCTGCTGGGTCTCGCCATCGGCGACGCCAGCGGCCACGGCATGCCGGCCGCGCTGCTGGTTCGCGACGTGGTCACCGGCCTGCGCATGGGCATCGAGCGTGAGCTGAAGGTCACCCACGTGCTGCGAAAGCTGAACCGCGTGATCCACCGCAGCAACCTGTCCAGCCGCTTCGTCTCGGTCTTCTACGGGGAGCTCGAGCCCTCGGGCGCGCTCATCTACGTCAACGCCGGCCACCAGCCGCCCCTCGTCTTCGACGCGGAGGGCATTCACGAGTTGTCCACCGGCGGCACCGTGATCGGTCCGTTGCCCGAGGTTGAGTTCCGCCGTGGCTTCGCCCACATCGAGCCCGGCGCCCTGCTGGTGCTGTGCACCGACGGCATCCTCGAACGGCGCAACGCGGAGGGCGAGTTTTTCGGGGAGGACGGGCTCAAGGCCGTGGTGCGCGCCCACCAGCAGGCCCCCGCAGAAGAGATCCTGGAGCGCGTCTTCGAGGCGACGCTCGTCCACGGCCGGCGCCGGCCCTGGGAGGACGACGCGACGCTGGTGGTGGTGAAGAGGCTCTAGCGCGGAGGCCGGCTCAGCGAGCCGCCACCGGCGCGGGCAACGGGTCCTCGACGGCTCGCGCGGGCTTCACGAAGGCCTCGGGTCCGGGCCGGCTGAAGGTGATCTCGTCGAGGCTCGCGCGGCCCGTCGGCTCGCCCTCGAACCCTCCGGCTTCGCTCCAGTTCCAGAACGTCCAGCGTCGCGCAAGCGTCACCCCCTCGACCAGCACGAAGTCGTCGTAGCTGATGCCGTGGGGTTCCTTCTCCGCCTCCTCGCGGGGGGTGTCGTAGGTCACGATGTACACGAGGGCCGCGAGCCGGCGCGTCTCGGGATCCTGGTACACGAAGTACCAGTCGTCGGGCGCGTCGCCGATTCCGGGGGCGAAGCCGAGACGTGCGGTACGAAGCGTCCGGCCCAGGAGCGACCGCTCGCCGATCCATGTGAGCTTCGAGCCGGGGTCCCGAAGCTTCATGGGGACGGCGGCGAAGTACGGCCACGTCAACACGTGGAAACGAGCGCTCTCGAGGGCCTTGCGGTTGGGGGCGATCCACGCGGCCGCGCCGTCCCAGACCGCGACCGCGCCCGAATCCAGCTCGAGTCGCGTCTTCGACAGGTCGGTGCGGAGGAGCAGCCGGCCCGCCAGGATCGTCTTGCCTCCGAACGTCACCAGGATCCGCGCCTGCAGGGCTTCGTGCCGCAGCCAGGCATCGCGACCGTGGGCCGCCTCGATCCCCTGGGCCAGGGCGAGCTCGGGGGGCGGCGCGGGCGTCGGCGAGGCCGAGGGCTCGGGCGAAGATCCACCACAGCCGGTCAGGCTCGCGGCAAGAAGGTTGGCGGCCAGCACCCTTATTCTCATGTTCAGCTCCTCCGCGCGAAGGCCCAGGGGATCACGGCGCGTCGATCGCCGCCACGGGGTCGAGGTGGGCGGCGCGGAGTGCAGGAACCAGCGCCCCGAGCGTACCCCCGAGCACGACGCATCCAAGGAGTATGGCGCCGGTCGCCGGATCGAAGCGAACCGCGAGGGACGGAAGGAGCCGCGGCACGACGCGGGCGACCAGGCTCGCCAGGGCCGTGCCCGCCAAGCCTCCCCCGAGGCAAAGGGCCAGACTCTCGATCAGGACGAGCCGCAGGGTGGCCGCCCGTCCCAGGCCGAGGGCCCTGAGCACCCCGATCTGGCGGGTGCGCTCCAGGATCGCGGCCTGGGTGGTCACGAACACGATCGCGGCACTCAGCGCCCCGACCACGAGCGCCAGCGCGCTCTCCAGTTCGCGCAAGCCGAGGGCGCCCCGCCGCAGGGCCTGGCTTACGGTGGCTACGGGCGTGATCGTGAAGCCAGGCATGGCCCGGCGAATCTCCCTTTCCAGCACATCGATCTCAGTGCCGGGCTTCTTCCGGACCAGGAGAAACGAGACTTCACCCTGCGCCCCCGCCAGCCGCTGCAGGTCACGGAGCTGCGCGTAGAGCCGGGGGCCGGTGCCTGCTCGGGTGATGCCGGCGACGCGAAAAGCGCCTCCGTGCAACTCGAGCCCAGATCCAGGCTCTAGGCCGAAGTCTTGGGCCAGCGTCTCGTCCGCCAGAACCTCCATCGGATGCGCCAGCCCTCGACCCCGCAGCAGCTCGAACCCTCCCGAGAGCGCCGCGAAGCTCTCTGGATCGACGGCCCACAGGTTCAGGGCCGTGGCGCGTCCGCCCAGGCTGGAGACGTTGTGGAGCAGCCCGGGAGCCACGCGCTCGACGCTGGAAAGGCCCTCCAGGCGACGGGCCTCGGTTAGCGGCATGCGAGCCGATCCGCTGCCCAGCAGCACGGACGAGCCAGGCGGCTGGACGAAAACGTCCGCGCCGACCCCCGTCAGGCGCAACGCGATGCCGCCCAGCGTCCCCTCCGCGAGACCCGTTGCCGTGAGCGCGAGGCACACCGGCAACGCGACCCCGGCCGCCGCCGCGATCGTGCGCGTCACGCGGTGGCGCAGGTTCGCCAGGGCGAGGCGCCCGAGGACGAAGCCCTGGTTCCGAGACACGAAATCCTCCTTCGGGAAGAGTCCGCCACGGATAACGACCCGCAGGCGGTGCCGTTCCCCGCCCACTACTTGAGTAGGACCGTATTCGGGAACTGCGCGACCCAACCGAACCAAAACGCGCGTCGGGCGGGTACACGACGCAGGGCGGGCTCGTCCCGGCCGTTGGGGATGAGCGCGGTTTCCTCGATGGTCCAGGAGAGGCCGCGCTCGTCCGCGACGCTCTCCCCTCGGAGCTCGAAGCGGTGTCCACCCGCGTCGAACACGCGGTTGGCGCCGGCCGGGCTGGTCACCACGACGAGGTCGTGCTCCGATTGCCGCAGCGCGAACACGCGGTTCCGAAGCAGGAACGCGGCCTCGATCGCAACGGGTGTTCGGGCGTCGGCGGGGCCATCAAGCAGCAGCGTGAGCACCTCCGCCTTGTTCGCGAGCCGGTCGTCGGTGTGCGGCACCTCGAACATCAGCGCATCGGTGGCAAAGTACTCGCGATAGGCGGCTCCCTCCGAGTAGTCGCGATCGTGGCCGGTATCGAAGGAGAGCACGCTCGTTTCGGGGTGCCGCCTTCGCCACTCACCCCAGGTGGTGGTGACGACGGGATGGAAGGGCAACTCGAGCGTCCCGCCGGCCAGGGGCCCCAGTACAGGCCGGCCTTCGACGCTCGACCATAGGCTCAAGGTCTCGGCGTCGTACATCAGCTTGTTCGAGCGATACAGCAGGCCGCTGGTGCCGAAGGTGAAACTCCGACCACCAACCGCGGCGCTATACGGGATGACGGTGCCGCACAAGGTGCAGTACACGACCGCGAGCTCCACGCCGCCCAGCCGATCTCGCGCCAGCTCGTGCCAGGCCAGGATCCGCTTCGGGTAGGCCCGCGCCTCCCCGCCGAGCGCCACGCCGAAGACCACGTCTTTGTCTCCCAGGCCGCGGGCCTGGGCCGCCGGGGACACCTTCGGGTGGTCGAGGGGCGGGATGCCGTCCACGGGGACGCCGCCCCAATCGATTTCGTCGAGACGTATACGCGCTGAGGGCCCGGTGAAAAACGACGCCATGCGTGGGTCGATGCGGCCGTAGAGATCGGCCTTGAGCGCGGCGTACTCGGGATGAGGCTGATAGGGCAGCGACCACACCCACCGCCGCCAGCGGCGCAAGTCGGAGCCGAGGCGCTGGCCGGTCTGTTTCTCCAGGAAGCTCAGCAGCCGCGCCCGCGCACGCTCACGAGGGTCCCCCGGGCGCCAACCCGGCCCGCGCATCAGGCGCGCCAGCTCGACGAGCATGGCTGCGTGGCCGTCCTGCCAGCGCTGCGCCAGAAGCTCGAGAGCGGGCCGCGCCACTTTCTCGTCCGCGGCCGCCGCCGCATAGAAGGTCTCGAGGGGCGGGTGCTGGGCGGGGGCTGCGGCGACCTCCGGCATGAGAACGAGGAAGAGGAGGAGCGCTCGTCGACTCACGTTGAGGTGAACGGTGCAGGAGGGCCTTCATTCCCGGCGTTCGTCCAGTGTTTTGTGCTTTCCTTTGTGGCGCCGTGGGTCCCAACGGGGCACCGTCGGTTGCGGTATCCTCGTCTAGGAGTGACGCTGCGCGCGTGAAATCCGCGGGCGCCGCCGCGAGGGACTGTAGCCCCTCCTGGCGATGCGCGGGAGGGATGAGGCTCGCCCACCGAGGTCGAGTGCTGCTGGGGGCAGCCGCCTTGGGTGCGGCGTCGGCAGCCGCCTTGGTCCCTCCCGGGTTGGGCGGCCCAGACGCCTGCGCTGCGGCTTCCGCGGTTGCCGAAGGCTCGCTGCCAGGTGCGCTTCCGTTCTCTCCGGAGCTGACCGCCAGGATCGCCGCCAGCTGGGCCGCGAGGGATAAGTCTTACAGGGCACGCACGCGCCACCTGCGTCCCGACGGATCTCCCCAATACACGAACCGCCTGTTCCTCGAGTCGAGTCCCTACCTGCTGCAGCACGCCCACAACCCCGTCAACTGGTACGCGTGGGGCGACGAGGCGTTCGATGCCGCGCGTCGTTTGGGGCGCCCGGTGCTGCTCTCGGTGGGTTATTCGACCTGCCACTGGTGTCACGTGATGGAGGAGGAGTCCTTCGACGACGAAGAGATCGCCCGCTACCTCAACGAAAACTACGTGGCCATCAAGGTCGACCGCGAGGAGCGACCCGACCTGGACGCCATCTACATGAGCGCGGTCCAGATCATGACGGGCGGCGGCGGCTGGCCGATGACGGTCTGGCTCACTCCAGACCGGGGACCCTTCTTCGGAGGCACGTATTTCCCGGCCCGCGATGGCGACCGCGGCGCACGCGTCGGTTTTCTCACGTTGCTGCGCAAGCTGAAGGACGCCTATACCCGCCAGCCGGACACCGTGAGTGAGAGCTCCGCTCGCCTCACCGCGGCCATCCGCCAGACCCTGGCCCCCGATCCGGGCCAGAGAGAATTGCCAGACCCCCGGGTGCTGCAAGCCGCCGCTTCGTACTATCTTTCGCGGTTCGACTCGGCTCACGGGGGCCTCGCGGGCGCCCCGAAGTTCCCCAGCAGCCTGCCGGTGCGCTTCCTGCTGCGCTACCACAGGCGCACCCAGGACACGGACGCCCTCCAGATGGCGCGACTCACGCTGGAGAAGATGGCGGCGGGAGGGATCAGAGACCACGTCGGCGGCGGTTTCCATCGTTACTCCACGGACGCCAAGTGGCTGGTGCCGCATTTCGAGAAGATGCTCTACGACAACGCCCTCCTGGTCGGCGCCTATCTCGACGGCTACCAGGCCACCGGGAACCCGGCCTTTGCCGGGGTGGTCCGCGAGATCCTGCGCTACGTCGAACGAGAAATGACGTCGCCCGACGGAGGTTTCTACTCCGCCACGGACGCGGACAGCTCCACGCCGGACGGGCTGCGGGAAGAGGGCTGGTTCTTCACCTGGACGCCCGAGGAGATCCGGACCGCGCTCGGAGCGGAGCGCGCCCGCGTGGTCGGCGCGTTCTACGGAGTGACGGCGCACGGAGACTTCGCGGGACGCAACATCCTGCACACGCCGCGAGCTCTCGCGGAAGTGGCGCGTGAAGTCGGATTGCCGCTGGAGAGCGTTCGGTCCGTGGTCGAGGAGGCGAGGGAGCCGCTGTACACCACTCGGGCCAGGCGACCTCATCCACTGCGCGACGAGAAGATCCTCGCCGCTTGGAACGGCTTGATGATCGGCGCCCAGGCCCAGGCGGCGCTGGTGCTCGACGAGCCCCGCTACGCGGAGCAGGCGGCCCGCGCCGCCGGGTTTCTCCTCACGCGCATGCGCCGGGACGGACGCCTGATCCGCAGCTACAAGGACGGGCCGGGACGTCAGCAGGGATATCTGGACGACTATGCCTTCCTGATCGCCGGGCTGCTGGATCTCTACGAAGCTACGGGCGAGGTGCGCTGGTTGCGGGAGGCACTGGCGTTGGATGGGACGCTGGAAGAACTCTACGAGGACCAGGACCACGGGGGCTACTTCATGACCAGCGGCGACCACGAGTCGCTGCTGGCCCGAGAGAAGCCAGCCTACGACGGGCCAGAGCCTTCGGGGAACTCCGTCCAGGCCCTGAACCTGCTGCGCCTCCACGAACTGACGACGGACGACCGGTATCGGCAACGTGCGGAGCGCACCCTCGGGGCGTTCGGCCGGCGCATGGCTGAGAGGCCCGCGGCCTTCTCGGAGATGCTCCTGGCCAGCGACTTCCAGCTCGACACGCCGAAGGAGGTGGTGATTGTCGCCCGCAGGTCCCGCAACCAGGCCGCTCCCTTCCTGGCAGAACTGCGGAGGATCTTCCTTCCCAATCGTGTGTTGATCGTCGCGGTCGAAGGCGAGGACCTGGACGCCCAGTCGCCGCTGGTCCCGCTGCTTCAGGGCAAGCTCAGCCGCAAGGGCCCGGCGACAGCCTACCTTTGCGAGCGGCGGGTGTGCCGGCTCCCCACGGCGGACCCTGAGGTCTTCGCGAAGCAACTCGCCACCGTGGATCCGCTCAAACTGGCCGACAAGGCCGGATTACCGTGAGGTGAAACGCGGTTCGCGACGTTGTCCTCCCTGGTGGCGATGGATGTGGAGCAGCCCAACGCGCCAGTCACCGACACGTTGGGGGGGATCGGGCCCCGGGGCCCAAGCCTGGCCCCCGGGGCCCCGCGGACTAGAAGTCGATACGCGCCTCGAACTGCACGACGCGTTTGTATGGCGCGAGTCCCTGCCGTCAACTCAAGCGCAACCTCCTCGCTGGGGCCCCGGTGAAGCGTTAACCTACCCAGAGCCCGAGGCGCTGGCGGCTCCGGCTCGATCGAATCCGCGACGAGCGGCGTCAGCATCCGGGAGCATGCGAGGGGCCCGATGCCGATGCGTTACGCCGAAGTCGCAATTCCGCCCGAAGAGGTGCCCGAAGCCGGTTTCCGGTTCGTGCAACACGCCCTCGACACCTACGCCAGCGAGACAAACAAGGTCGCCACAGTCTGGAGCTGCTTCCGCGAGGAGGACCTGCCCTATCGGCCACATCCGCGATCCAGCTCGGTGGCCGCCATCCTCAAGCATCAGCTGCTCTCGGAGAGGCGCTTTTTCGGCGAGTTTCTCGGCACGCCGGAGCCCCCGGCGGAACGAGTGCAGCCCGGGTCCGAGTCGCTCGCGGCCCACCGGCAGCGCCTGCTCGAGCTCGCCCGGCCCCGGCTCGCTGTACTCGCGCCGATGCCGGAGCACTGGTGGCTGGAGCGGGTGGCGTTCTTCGACGTCACCCGCGAGCGGGTTTGGGTGTTCTGGCGCCGCTTGCTCCACACCGCCCATCACCGCACCCAACTCACCGTGTACCTTCGGCTTCTGGACCGCCCCGTGCCTGCGACCTACGGACCCACGGCTGACGTCAGCTGGGAGGGCGCCGACCCGACACACAGCGTGGAGGCGGCGCGCCGTCCCAACACGCCTTGAACACCCTGCAGCGACCTGTGGCGGGACCACGCCACGACCGGCTCACTCGATCGGCCGCAGGCTGCCCAGGAGGGTGGGGATCAGCTCCGCCACGGTCGGATGAATGTGGACCGCCCGCTGAATGACCGTGTAAGGGGCGCCGGCGTACATGGCGTCGAGGAGCAGGTGCACCACCTCGTCGCCGCCGACGCCCAGGATGGCGGCGCCGAGGATCTTCTTGCTGCCGGCCTCCACCACGACCTTCATGAAGCCGCGGGTCTCGCCCTTTTCGACGGCCCGGCCCACCTTCTCCATCGGCCGCTTCCCGACCAGGGCGCGGAGGCCGGCGCGCCGCACTTCGGCCTCGGTCAGGCCCACGCGCCCCAGCGGCGGATCGATGTACAGCGCGTAGGCCGTGATCCTGTCGCTCACGCGCCGGGGGTCCGCCTCCAGGAGGTTCGCGGCGACGATCTCGTGATCGTTATAGGCGGTGTGGGTGAAGGCGCCCCGGCCGTTGCAGTCGCCCAGCGCCCAGATCCCCGGCACGTTGGTGCGGAGCTGGTCGTCGACGCGGATGTAGCCGCGCTCGTCGAGCGCCACGCCGGCGGCATCCAGGCCGAGATCCGCGGTGTTGGGGCGGCGGCCGACGGCGAGCAAGAGATGGGATCCGACCACTTCCGGCGCTCCCGAGCCGCAGTCCAGCTTCAGGGCGACGTCGGTCCCGCGCGGCTCCACGGCCAGGCAACGCACCCCGAGCCGGACCTCGATGCCCTCTGCGCCCAGGATCTCCAGGATCGCGGCCGAGACGTCCTCGTCCTCACGCTCGACCAGACGGTCCGCCATCTCCACGATCGTGACCCGGCTGCCGAAGCGCCGGTACATCTGTCCGAACTCGAGGCCGACGTAACTGCCCCCGACGATCACCAGATGCTCCGGCAGGAAGTCCACGTCCATCATCCCGGAGTTGGTGTAGTAGGGGACCGCGTCCAGGCCCGGCAGCGGCGGCACGCTGGCGTGGGTGCCGACGTTCACGAAGATCCGTTCCGCCTCCAGCAACTCGCCGGCCACCCGGACGCTGCGCGCCGATTCGAAGCGCGCATGGTCGCGGTACATCGTGATGCGTTCCGCGCCGCCCAGCCAGCTCTCGAGCCCGCTGCGGGAGCGCTCCACGATCGCATCCTTGCGAGCCTTCACGCGCTCCATGTCGACCCGGACCGGCCGGTCGATGACGACGCCGAACTCGGCGCCGCGCCGCGCCAGGGACGCAGCGTAGGCGCTGGCCACCAGGGCCTTGGTGGGAATGCAGCCGACGTTGACGCAGGTCCCGCCCAGGTGTTTGCGTTCGATCACCGCCACCGATTGCCCGGCCTTCGCCAGCCGGGCCGCGAGCGAGGGACCCGCCTGGCCGGTCCCGATCACGATCGCGTCGTAGCGCCGGCTCATCTGCTGCCTCTCGGAATGGCGCACCCCGCGTGCGGGATCATCTCACGGGGAGCGACGGATCCGTGCCGGGTGTTCCTGACGGCCGACGGCCCTTGTGCCGAGCACCGGACCGCGTTGCGATCGGACCGGTGTAAGGTGTGCCGCCATGCGTGACGGCAGAGCCGAAGCGTCCGGGCTGGCCACGGCTTCTCGCGGCACGAAATCGGTTCCAGAACGGGAGACACGACGAATGCGCGTCAGGTGGCCGATTCTGGTGTTGTGCCTGGGCGCGCTCGGGCCCGCAAGCCCCAGCCCGGGGGAGGGAGCACGCCACGCCGTGGTGGTGTCTGTGGACGGGCTGATGCCCGCTTACTACCTGCGCGCCGACGAGCTCGGCTTGCGCATCCCGACTCTGCGGCGCCTGATGGCGCAGGGCGCCTACGGACGCCTGACCGGCGTGTTGCCGAGCGTGACCTATCCCTCGCACACCACGCTGATCACCGGTGTGGCCCCGCGGGTCCACGGCATCCTTTCCAACTACGTGTTCGACCCCGAAGGCCGCTCGAATGGCGCCTGGACCTGGTACTCGAGCTGGGTTCGGGTCCCCACGCTCGTCTCTGCCGCACGCACGCGCGGGCTCACCACGGCGGCTGTCTCGTGGCCGGTCAGCGTGGGGCTGGGGGCGGACCACAACCTGCCCGAGTTCTGGCGCAGCGGCTCCGATCACCCTTCGGACCTCGCCCTGCTCGAGGCGATTGCGACGCCGGGCCTCCTGGCCGCCGTGGCCAAGGAGCGTGGCCGGCCCCTTGCCTACCCGTTGACCGACGAGGAGCGCGTCGACGTGGCGGTCCACATCTTGCGCAGGTTTCGGCCACACGTGCTCCTGCTCCACATCTTCGAGCTCGACAGCCGGCAACACGACCACGGCCCCTTCAGCCCGGAGGCGAAACTCTCCGTAGAAAAGAGTGATGCCGCGCTCGGCCGCGTGCTGCAGGCCATCGAGGAGTCCGGGCTGGCCGCGAACGGCGTCTTCGCGGTCGTGTCGGATCACGGTTTCCTGCCGGTGAGCCAGGCTCTGAAGCCGAACGTCCGGCTCCGCGATGCGGGCATCGTCGGTCTCGACGAGAAAGGGAAGCTGGCCGGCTGGCGTGCCTGGTTCCATGCAGAGGGAGGCAGCGCGACGCTCCGGCTCCTGGACCCGAAGGACACGGCCACGTTGGACAGGGTTCGGTCACTCTTCGCCGCCGATGCGGCGCAGCGCGGCTCGGGAGTCGCGCGGATCCTCGACGCGCGGGACGTCGAGCGGCTGGGTGGAGACCCGGAGGCGTCGCTCGTGCTGGATGCCGAAGCCGGCTTCTCGTTCTCGTCGGCGGTCGATGGCCCGTACCTGTCGGCGCCACGGCACGCGGGGACCCACGGCCACGCGCCCGACAGGGAGGAGCTCCAGGCCGCGCTGGTGATGACCGGACCCGGCCTGAAGGCCGGTGACGTCGGCCTCGTCCCAATGACCGCCATCGCTCCGACGATCGCGCGCTTCCTGGGCGTCGAGTTGTCGCCAAAGGCCGACCCGCCGCTCGGCCTCTGGTAGGCCAAGATCCCCGTGGCTACGCGACGTCTCGTCGCGCCTTCCTGGCGTGCAGGCAGAACTCGCCGATGATCGGCTCGGCCAGCCTCTCGAACTCCAGGTAAGGCATGCCCACGACCTCCTGATGGTTGCCCGCCTGGAAGTAGAGCCTCTCGTTCCGCGGAAAACACGCATCCACGTACACGGGCAGCCCGTAGAGTTTCCCGAAGGGCGGCATGGCCCCGGGCTCGCAGTCCGGAAACAGCCCTTTCAGCTCCGCTTCCGGGGCCAAAACGAGTGGCTCGACCCCGGCCACCCGGGCCAAGGCATCGAGGTCGAGCCGGCAGGAAGCGGGCAGGACGGCCATCACATGGGCGCCGGCCCTGTCCCGCGCCACGACCACTTTCGCGAGAGCCCGGCCACGCACGTGGCTCCTCGCCGCTATCTCCGGAGCGGTGAACGCGAGGGCGTGCTGCCGGATCGAATACGAGGCCTGGACCGCGTCCAGCAGCGACTGCAAGCGCGTGTTGATCATTGTTCACCTCCCGGCCCCTGGCGCGCGCATCTCGCGCCGCGCACCCGCGGCGGGCGCAGGAGATGCACCGGGAGCGGCTCGGTGGCGTCCAGGGGCCGCCTCACCAACCCTCGTGCAAGCGTGGTGCCGTTGCCGGCGGCGTCCCGGTTCACCGGGGATCAGGCTATGATCCCAGCCTTCCGCGAGGGTGGGATGGCGAGTCTGGCGTGGATTCACTGCGCGCTCGGGGACCTGCTCGTCTTGGCAGGGCTTCCGGCCACCGGGGCGAGAGCCTACCGCGACGCCTTGGCCGTCGAGCCGGATGCCGACGTCTGGACGCGGCTCGGCGACGCGCTGGTCGCGAAGCGGCGTTGGCTCGAGGCCGCGGGCGCCTTTGCCGCCGCCGCACGGTTGCGGCCGGACTCCATCGAGGCGGCGGGAGGCCTGGTGCTGAGCCTGGCTCGCGCGGGTCGAGGGCACAATTGCCTGGCGGCCGTGGACGCGCTGTTGCGCCTACGCCCCTTCGAGGCCGAGCCTCACCTGCTGCGCAGCGCGCTGCTCCTGCGGCTCGGCCGGCGGTCGATGGCCCTGCAGGCCTTGCGTTGGGCGGCGCGGCTCGATCGGTTGCCCGCCACACACCGCTTCGTGCTCGGCGAGGCGCTGCTCGGCGCGGACGCGTGGGAAACACTGCTCGATCAACACCGGATCGCGCGCGCCTACGTCGGGACGCTGCCGGTCGCCGCGAACGACGCCGGCCGCAGCGTGCTCAACACGGCTCCTGCTCCCTTGCGCGCGGCCCAGGCGCCCCGTCCGGCGCCAGACGCGAGACGCCGCCTGCGTCCAGCCCTCGCACGGACAGGCGGACTGATCGCTTCGGCGGTGCCACTGCGGTCGCTCGCCCGCGGCGCGGCTCGCGCGCTCCTGATGAGCCTGGCGCGGAACTTCGCGAACCGCCGTCCCCATCTGGCGATCCGCTCGTATCGCGCGGCTTTCGAGCTGGAAAGGACCCGGCGCGGCCTCGGCGTCACGCCGGCCGCCTAGGGCCGCCTCCCGTCACGAACACTCGATTGCCTGCGCCCGTGCGTTTCTGGGCGGTTGCGCGAGCGCGCGTATCTCGCGCCGCGCTCGCCGGCACACGCAGGCGATGCACCGCGAGGGATCCACCAGGTTGAGGGGCCGCCTCGGCAACCGCGTCGTCAAGCGCGGTGCCGCTGCCGGAATGCGACGCGTCCCGCCGCCGCTGGCCCCTGGGCCCGCATTCTGGCCTGACTCCTGCAGACAGACGGCCACCAGAGACACGGGATGCGCGAGCGCAAGGACCGCGAGCCGTCCAGCCGTCTGGCGGCGTGGTATCGGCGCGCGGCCGTTCGGTCGCGCATCGCCGAGTACTGCGGGGGCTCGATGGCGCCTCCCGCGGCCTCCTGCGTACACCCGATCGCCGGTTATGGAGGTGTACGCCGCCTCTCGGAGCCGGACGGCGGCCCGGTGGCCGGGCCCGCCAGCATGGTCGGGGCGCTTTTCGCGCAGGGCGCCGATGTGTGCCGGTCGCTGGCCGACAACCAGGGCACGCTGTTCCACCTGGACCTCGACTACACCAGCCCGAGTGACCCAAGCGAGCCCTTCCGCCGGCCGCAGCGCGTATTCGCGCGCCTGGAGCCCGTGTATCGCGACGCCCTGGAGCGCCTGGCGAGGTACTCCGTCCACCCGCTGAGTCTGATGACCGCGCGCGGCTATCACCTGGTGTTCCGCGTGCGACGGGGCTCGCCCTTCCACCGCTCCTTGTGCGAGATCGGCATGGTCAACGAGTCGCTGCGCGCCCGGTACGGGCGTCAAGAGGGCGGGTTGCCGGGCGCCCTCGACATGGGCCGGGCCCACGAGGGCGCCGGTCGGCTCGCGGAGCACCTCGGCCACGAGATGCTGTACGGCCTGCGCGGACGCACCACGGTCCCGGTGACGCTGGCCGACGTGCCCCCATCCGGGCGCGGCCCGTTCATCTGCCTGGATCTCTCAGCCTATGGCGATCCCCTCTTCGGCCGCTACATCCGCTGCGCCTTCTCCTCCAACCAGAAGGCCTGGATGGGTGGACTCGTCCCTCAGCGTCCCTTCGTACTCGTGCTTCCGCGGCGCCGCTCCTACGCCGAGGTGCTCGAAGCCCGGGAGGATCCGGCCGCTGCGGCGCGTCTGGCCCGGGTGGAGAACGCCGCGATCCCCAATGCTCCCGCGGAGTGTCTGGCCTGGGTCAACGACTACCGCGGCAGCGCCCTGGCCCGCTTCCACGACGCCTTCGAGCGCGGACCGCAGATGCAACGCGCGGACTGGCCGTACAGTTACGATAGCCTGGACCTGCGCGCCTTTCCCGAATGTGTGCGCCGCGCGCTCGAGACGCCGAATCCCACCCTTCTCGCCCCCGTCTTCCTGCGCACCGTGACCCTGGCCCTGTGGGCGCTCGGATGGCATCCGCGTTCGGTGGCGGGGCTGATTCGCTCCAGGTTCGAGGCCAACCACGGCTGGAGCGGTTATTGGAGCCGGTACGATGCGGCGGCGCGGGCCGAGTTCTACGTGCGCGTGCTGAGTGGCGCCGTCGCCGCCGGACTCGACGCTCCGAGTGACTTCACCTGCGAGTCGCAGGCGCTGCGCGGCGCCTGCGCGCAACAGGCTTGCGGTCACGACCTGGGCGCGTTGTTCCCGGACATCACCCGGGACCGGCCGCGCGGCGCCTGGCGGAGGGAACGGAGGCCCGTATGAGTTGGGAGGTCGGCCTGAGCACGGGCATTGCGTACCGGCATCCGATCGGAGACGTCTTTGGGCCGATCGCCGAGTCAGGGCTGCGGCTGGTCGAGATCTCCACCGCGCCCCACCACCTGGATCTGGATCGCCTGGATCGACTGCCCGAGGTCCGGCGTCAACTCGACGCGTTTGGCCTGCGCGTCATCTCCCTCCACGCACCCTTCGGACACGACGTCAACATCACGGTCCCGGATCCCGTGTTGCGGCGCCGCTCCTTCGAGCGCCTGTTCCGCGCGGCGGACGCGCTCAAGCTCCTGGGCGGACGCCTCTACGTGATCCATCCCGGCGGCGAGGACCAGCGCTGGGTTTGGGACCGCGACACACGCCTGGCGCTCAGCGTCGAGGGCCTGACCCGCGTCTGGGAAGCCTGTCGCGAGCGCGGTCTCCTGCTCGTGGTGGAGACGCCGCTGCCGCACCTCCTGGGCGGACAGCCGGCGGATTTCGACTGGATCCTGGCCCGGCTGCCCGAGCAGGACACCGGGGTGTGCCTGGACACCTCCCACACCTCCCTCGGGGGTTTCCTGCTCGAGAGCATCGAGCGGCTCGGCCCGCGCCTCGTACACATCCAGGCCAGCGACAACCGCGGCGCGACCGACGACCATCTGCCGCCCGGTCAGGGCATCATCAACTGGCCGCCGGTGCTCGCGATGCTGGAGCGCGTGACCTACCGGGGCGTGTTCATGCTGGAGGTGGCCGGCAACGGCGACGTGCGGAGCCACGTACAGCGGGCGGCTGCGGCGGCGCGGCGGCTGCTCGGCGAGCGAGCGCCGGCCTGAGACGAGGCAGACTCCCGTGGGCGCCGTTCACATCCCCGGCGGCGTGAAGCGCCCATCCTGCGCCGTCCAGCCACCGTCGGCGAACAACACCGTACCGGTCACGTAGCTCGCCGCATCGCTGAGCAGGAACACCGTCGGCCACGCCATCTCGTCGGGCGTCGCCCAGCGCTTCAAGATGTTCTTGTCCGTGTAGGCCGCGTACCAGGAGGGGTTCGACTTGATCGGAGCCGTGAGCGGCGTGTCGACGACGCCGGGGGCCAGGGCGTTCACGCGCACCGTTCTCGGGCCGTATTCGGCGGCCGCGGTGCGCACGAGCTGGACGATGCCGGCCTTGGTCATCGCGTAGACGGCCTGGCCGGGCTCGACCACCAGGGAGCGGATCGAGGAGACCAGCACGATCGAGCCGCGGCCGGCTTGGGTCATGATCGCTCCCGCCGCGCGCAACACGTTGAAACTTCCGCGCAGGTTGAGGGCCACCACGCCCTCGAACTCCTCCTCGGAGTAGTCGAGCAGGGTCTTGCGCACGTTGATGCTGGGAGTGCAGACGACTGCGTCCAGGCGGTCCCGCCGCGCACGGAGCCCGTCGAAGCAGGACCGGATGGCCGCGGCCTCGCGAATGTCCACGCTGGCGGACTCGGCGGAGCCACCCGCGGCGACGATCGCCCGCGCCGTGGCCTCGGCCCTGGCCGCGTCCAGGTCCAGGCTGGCCACGTGGGCGCCCTGCTGCGCCGCGCGGTGCGCCGTCGCCTCGCCGATGCCCGAGCCTGCGCCCACCACGGCAACCACGCGCCCGTCCAGCCGGAAGGGGTTGTCCGTCACCTGCTCCCCGCTCAGCCGCGCACGGCCCGGTCGGTGATCTCGAGGCCGCGGTCGACGATCGCGAACGCCTCGCGCAGCTGCTCCTCGCTGATGCAGAGCGGCGGGTTGGCGAAGAACGTGTTCCAGCGCACGAAGGTGTAGAGCCCCTGCTCGCGGAAGAAGCGCCCCAGGGCCGCCATCTCCTCGGAGGTCCCGTTGTAGGGCGCCAGGGGCTCGAAGCGGCCCCGGTCGCGCACCAGCTCCACGATGCCGAAGAGCCCGATGTTGCGGGTGGCCCCGACCGACGGGTGCTTGGCCTCGAGCTCCCGCATCAGCCCACGCATCACCTCGCCTTGCCGGCGAGCGTTCTCGACCAGGTTGTCCTCCTCGTAGACACGGATCGCGGCCAGCGCCGCAGCGCAGGCGAGCGGGTGCGAGTTGTAGGTGAGCCCGCCGTAGAAGACCTGGTCCTGGAAATGAGCCGCGATCCGGGGCCGCATGCCGACGGCGCCGAGCGGCACGTAGGCCGAAGTGAGTCCCTTCGCCATGCAGATCAGGTCGGGCACCACGTTCCAGTGGTCGATCGCGAACCACTTGCCGGTGCGGCCGAACCCCGCCATCACCTCGTCTGCGATCAGCAGGATGCCGTGGTCGTCGCAGATCCGGCGCAGGCCCTGCATGTAACCGTCGGGCGGCACCAGGACGCCGTTGGTGCCGACCACGGTCTCGACCAGGATCGCGGCGATCGTCTGTGGGCCTTCGTATCGGACCACGTCCTCCAGATCCCGCAGCGCCGTCTCGGCGGGCTCGGGGTCCTTGCGCCCCCACTTGTGGAAGTCGGGGAAACGCACGACGCCCGGGATCCCGGGCTCGGCGGCCCAGCGCCGCGGATCGCCCGTCGCCTGCAACGCGCCCGCGGTGCCGCCGTGATAGCTGCGGTAGCGCGCCAGGATCTTGTGGCGACCCGTCACCAGCCGCGCGATGCGGATGGCGTTCTCGTTGGCCTCGGCGCCGCCGTTGGTGAAGAAGAAGGTGTCGATGTCGCCCGGGCTGATCTGCGCCAGCTTCTGGCCGAGCCGTGCGCGCGCCTCGGTCGCCATGAACGGGTTGGCGTAGGCGAGGGCCGCCGCCTGCTCCTGGATCGCCTTCACGATGCGCGGATCGCCGTGGCCGGCGTTCACGCACATCAACTGGCTGTTGAAGTCGATGAAGCGCTTGCCCTCGGGCGTCCAGAAGTGGATGCCTTTGGCGCGCGCGACCGGGATCGGGTCCAGCTTGGCCTGGGCCGACCACTCATAGAGCGTGTGACGCCTGGTGAGGGCGACCATTTCGTCGCCGGTCATCGTGTGTTGGCTCATGACTTACGCTCCTCGCTGGCGGCTGCGGCCTAGAACTTGCGCGACCACTCCTTCGGCCAGCGCTCGACCACGACCTTGGTCTGGGTGAAGAACTCCACCGCGTGTTTGCCCTGGCCGTGCAGATCGCCGAAGAAGCTGCCGCGCCAGCCGCTGAAGGGAAAAAACGCCATCGGCGCCGCGATACCCACGTTGATGCCGACGTTGCCGACCTCGCACTCGTAGCGAAAGCGGCGCGCCGACGGCCCGCTGCTGGTGAAGATGCAGGCCATGTTGCCGTACTCCCCGCCGTTCACGTAGGCGATCGCCTGCTCGACCGAGTCGAGATGCATCACCGACAACACGGGCCCGAAGATCTCGGTGCGCGCCACCTCCGTGCCCGGCTGGACGTCGGCCAGCACCGTCGGCCCCACGAAATTGCCCTTCGGGTAGCCCGCGACCTTCGCGCCGCGGCCGTCCACCACGGCGCTGGCGCCCTGGCTGATGCCCTTTGCGATCAGGCCTTCGACGCGCTCCCGGCTGGCCGGCGTGATCACCGGGCCCATCTGCACGCCGGGGTCGAGCCCGAACCCGACCACACGTTTGCCGGCGGCCGCGGCGATCGCGTCGACGAAGGGCCGCTTGGCGTCGCCCACCGTCACCGCCAGCGACGCCGCCAGGCAGCGCTGGCCCGCGCAGCCGAAGGCCGAGTCGGCCAACACGTTGACCGCGCCCTCCATGTCGGCGTCCGGCAACACGATCACGGGGTTCTTGGCGCCACCCGAGGCCTGCACGCGCTTGCCGCTCTGGGCACCGCGCGCGTAGACATGGCGGGCGACCGCCGAGCTGCCGACGAAGGAGACGGCCGAGATGCCGGGGTGGTCGAGGATCGCGTTCACGGTGTCCTTGGCGCCATTCACCAGGTTGAGGACGCCCTTGGGGAACCCGACCTCCGCGAAGATCTCGAAGACCTTGCCCAGCGTGGTCGGCACGCGCTCCGAGGGCTTCACCAGCACGGTGTTGCCGCAGGCCAGCGCGTAGGGCACGTACCAGAACGCGATCATGCCGGGGAAGTTGAAGGGCACGATCACGGCGCAGACGCCCACCGGCTGGCGGATCATCAGCTCGTCGATGCCCGGCGCGATGTCCTCGAGGACGTCGCCCTGCATCAGGCTCGGGATGCCGCAGGCGACCTCGACGTTCTCGATGGCGCGGCGCATCTCCCCCTTCGACTCCTCGAGGGTCTTGCCGTTCTCGAGGGTGATCGCCCGGCACAGGTCCTCGAGGCGCTCCTCGAGCCGCGCCTTGAGCTTGAACAGGTACTGGATGCGCTCGCCCGGGGGCAAACGCCGCCAGCCCGGCAGCGCGGAGCGAGCCGCCTGGACCGCCCGATCCACCTCGGACACGGTAGACAGGGGCGTCTGCGCGAGCAACTCGCCGGTCGCCGGGTTGTGGACCGGCAGCCGCTCGCCTGCCGACGGCGTCTCGAACCGTCCATCGATGAAGTTGGGGACCGTTTCAACCGTGCCCATCGTCACCCTCCGTCCTTGTGCGGCCCGAGCCGGGTCCTATGGCCTCGGCTTCAGCATCAATCCGGCGCCGCAGGCGAGGCTGGCGCAAAGCAGGCCGGCCAGAACCGGAGACACCGCGCCGTAACCACGACCCTGCGTCGCGAACTGCACGGCCAGCAGCGTTGCGACACCGAAGACTATCGCGAGAACCGCCTCCCGGGTGCCCGCGCGGGGCAGGTACAGTCCCGCCAGCAGCGGCACGAACAGGCTGACCGACAGGATCGAGTAAAAAAGCGACAAGGCGCTGATCACGTTCGGAAGCAGCAACGCGAGTGTGATGCCCAGGGCGGCGCCCAGCACGGCGGCCGCGCGCGCGACGCGCAGGATCTCGCTCTCCTCCGCCGCGGGGCGCAGGAAACGCCGGTAGATGTCCTGCGACAGCGAAGTGGACAACATGAACAGGATCGCGTCCACGGTCGAGATCTCGGCCGAGACCACGGCGGCCAGGCCCAGCGCACCAACCAGCGGAGGCAGGTCCTGCATCAGCAGCGTTGGAAGCGCCAGCTCCCGATTCTCGAGGGCAGGGTGCAGCGCCCGCGCCAGGCTGCCCAACAGGGGCGGGACAAATGCGAACAGCAGCAGCGCAACCGCGCACAGCAACACCCCGTTGCGGACGGCGCGCGCCTCGCGCGCGCCGTAGACCTTCTGGAGTAGCCCCGGGGAGATCACGAAGGCCGGGGCGAGCAGGGGAAGGTAGAACCAGCCAGAGCCTCCAGCCTCCAGGAACCTCCAGTGCTCCGCGTGTTCGGCCGTGGTGCGGGTCATCACCTCGTTCCAGCCGCCGAGGCTCGCAGGGCCGAGCCACAAGGCGGCGGCGAAGCCGGCCAGCATCACCAGGAGCTGGAGCACGTTCACCCAGGCCGAGGTCAAGAGGCCCCCTGCCGAGAAGTACGCGGTCGCCACGAGGCCGCCAATCAGACAGCCCCAGGCCTTCGGCAGGCCAACGACGACCTGGAGCACCCAGGCGAGCGCGATCAGCTGGCCGGCCAGGATCGCGAGCGTGCCGACCCACAGCAGCGCGGCGATCAGGCCCCGGACACCCGGGTGGAAGCGAAACTCGAGGTAGTCGCCGACCGTGCGCAGGTCGTGCTCCCGCGCAACCGCCCAGATCCGCGGCCCGACGCTCAGCGCCAGCACCATCGAGCCGATGCCCGCCGAGCCGACCCACCACCAGGCCGAGAGCCCGTCGCGGTAGCCCAGGCCCGCGGCGCCCACCGTGGAGCCCGCACCGACGTTCGCGGCGATCAGCGTGGTGGCGAGCAGGCCCGGCCCGAGCGCACGGCCGGCGACGAAGAAATCGCTGGTCCCGCGCACCCGGCGTCCGATCCACAGGCCGAGACCGACCTGCAGCACCGAGTAGACGAGGAGCAGGATCAGGTGGAGGTTCACTTCTGCGGCGCCAGGTCCCGCGCGGCGGGCAGCTTCAGCTCCGGCAGGCCCACGGCCTGTGTCGCTGCGCGAACGATCGCGTCCGCCATCACTTCGGCAGCCAGGGCGCCGATCAGGGCCAGCCGGCTGTCATCGGTCGGCACCTCGAGTTTCCCCGTACCGAGCCCGAAGATGGTGTCGCCGTCGCTCGGGGTGTGCGCCGGCGAGATCGCGCGCGCGAGGCCGTCGTGAGCCATCTGGGCCAGTTTCTGGGCCTGCGCCTTGCTGAGCGGCGCGTTGGTGGCGACGACGCCGATCGTCGTGTTCGTCATGCTCTCGTGGCCAGCGGCTGGCCCGCCGCCTCCGGGGCGCGGCGGGAAAAAGGCGCCGCCGCGCAGCAACACACGCGCGTCGGCGAGCCCGCGACCGTCCTCGGTGCGCACCCCGGCCACCACCTTGCCGGTCGCCGGATCGACGACGTCGCCCACGGCGTTGACGGCCACGATCGCGCCCACCACCGTTCCGTCGGGCATGCGGATCGAGCTGGTGCCCAGGCCGGCCTTCATCGAGCGCCCCCCGATCAGCTTGCCGACGCTGGCGCCCGCGCCCGCGCCGACGTTGCCCTCGGCCACCGGCCCGTCGCTGGCCGCCTCGGCGGCCTTGTAGCCGCACTCGGCCGTCGGGCGCACTTGAGGCTTGCCCGCCATCGGCAGGTCGAACAGGATCGCGGCCGGGACGATCGGCACCTTGGCGACGCCGACGTCGACGCCGTGGCCACGCTCCTCCAGCCAGCGCACGGCTCCCGAAGCCGCGTCGAGGCCGAAGGCGCTGCCGCCGGAGAGCACGATGCCATGAACGACGGAGACGCTGTTGCGCGGCTCGAGCAGGTCGGTCTCGCGGGTGCCGGGCGCGCCGCCCCGCACGTCCACGCCGCCGGTGGCGCCGTGCTCGGTCAGGATGACCGTGCACCCGGTGGGTTTCTCCGCGAGGGTGAAGTGGCCGACCTGGACGCCGGGCACTTCGGTGATGCCCCTGCCCTGGGCGAAGACCGGAACCGTGAGGCTCGCGAGGGCAGAGACGGCGAGGCTCGCGAACGCGGGGCGTGATGGCAACATCGAAGAGTCCTCCTGACCGGACGACCGTCAAGGTTAGCACCGACGCGTTTTCACCACGCGGGAGCCCCTGGGCCGAATCGTCCGTTACCATCTGGCGCATGAGCGCCGCCCGAGAGCGCATCCTGCGTGAGGTGGACGCCCTGCGCGACGAGATCGTGGAGTTTGCGGCCGAGCTCGTCCGCATCCCCACCGTGAACCCGCCGGGCGAGAATTACGCGGACTGTGCCCGCCGCATCGGCGATCAGCTGGGGCGGCTCGGGATGCAGGTGGAGTACCACGAGGCGACCGGCCGGCCGGAACACACGAAGCAGCACCCGCGCGTGAACGTGATCGGCTCGCGCCGGGGCGGGTCCAAGGGCCTCGTGGTCCACCTCAACGGCCACTTCGACGTTGTTCCCGCAGGCGGCGGCTGGACGAAGGACCCGTGGGGCGGCGAGGTGTCCGACGGCCGCATCTGGGGCCGCGGCAGCTCCGACATGAAGGCCGGCCTCGCCGCCGCCGTCTACGCCGCCGAGGCCCTGAACCGCGCGGGCGTGACGCTGGCGGGCGGCGTCGAGGTGAGCGGGACCGTGGACGAGGAGTCCGGTGGCCTTGCCGGCGTCGCCTGGCTGGCCGAGCGTGGCCGCATCGCCAGGGGCCGTGTGGATTACGTGATCATCCCGGAGCCCCTCAACGTGGATCGCATCTGCATCGGCCACCGTGGCGCCTACTGGTTCGAGATCGAGACACGCGGGCGCATCGCCCACGGCTCGATGCCACACCTGGGCGTCCCGGCGATCGAGCACATGGCCGCGATCCTCGAGGCCGTGCGCACCGAGCTGCAGCCTGAGCTGGCGAAACGCAGCACCCGGATGCCGGTCGTGCCGCCGGGCTCAGACCGCGCCACCATCAACGTCAACGCGGTCTGGGGCGGCCAGTTCGGTCAGGACGTGCAGACGCCCTGCGTGGCCGACCGCGCGGTCGCGATCCTCGACCGCCGCTTCCTGATCGAGGAGGGATTCGAGCGCACACGGGAGGAGATCCTGGCGCTGCTTGAAAGCGTCAAGGCCCGCGTGCCGGGCCTCGACGTGGCGCTCCGCGACCGTTTGGTCGTACATCCGACCCTGGCGCCGGACGGCTCGCCGCTCGTCGCGACCCTCGAGCACGCGATCCGAGAGGTGCTGGGACGGCCCGCGCAGATCGTGGCCAGCCCCGGCACCTACGACCAGAAACACGTCGATCGCATCGGGGGCGTGCCGCATTGCGTCGCTTACGGGCCGGGCATCCTGGAGCTCGCGCACCAGCCCGACGAGTGGGTCTACATCGACGACGTCGTCGCCTCGACCAAGGTCCTGGCGCTCGCCACCCTGGACCTCACGGGAAGCGCCTAACCTGCATGGGCACGATGCCGGATGGTGACATCGAGGTCGGCCCGAGGGAATCAAACCGCGACGGGCGGCGCAATCCGTTCTGGATCGCAGCAGCGTAACCCCGGGGCAATCCGGCCGGGACGACGCCGGGACGACACCCGCGCGTGAGACAGCTGCGCCCGGCGCGGCTTATGCTCTCGAAGTCCACGGGGAGGTTCGATGCTGCTCGTCAAGGCGTGCTCACTGGCCTTGGTCGTGCTGGTTTCCGGCGCCGCATTCGCCCACGAGAAACACGAGAGCCCGTCGCCGCCGGCAGGCGGCGACGAACGCGAGTCCACGCCCGAGGAAGGCGAGGAGGCACGCCCGCCTGCGCCCCCGGTCGTGATCGACCCGCAGCGAGCGCTGCTGGACCATCTTCACAACAAGATCGTCCACTTCCCGATCGCTCTCGGAACCGCGGGGGCGATCCTGCTGCTGCTCTCCTATCGCTGGCCACAGTTCGGCGCAGGAGCGCGGCTGCTTCTGGTGGTTGCGGCCGTCACCGCCTGGATGGCGGTGCAGTCCGGAAAGGCCCAGGAAGACGCCCTCGCGGGAGGCGAGCTGGGCGAGTGGCTGGAGCGTCACGAAGCCTTCGGCAAGTGGACCGCGATTGCCCTCACGCTGACCGCTCTCGTTTGCCTGATCCAGCGTGCGCGGCCGGCCCACTGGCTGCTGGCGCTGATCGTGATCGGTCTCGTCTCGTACACGGCCTTCCTGGGCGGAATCCTGGGTCACACGCCGGTCTAGGTGCCGGGGCTTCGCTCCGGCCGGGGAATACAATCAGGCCATGGAGCTCGCGCCTGGGGCGCAGCTCGGCCCCTACGTGATCCAGGAGTACATCGCCTCAGGAGGAATGGGCGAGGTCTACCGGGCTCGGGATCCGCGCCTGGCGCGAGACGTCGCGCTGAAGCTCCTGTCGGCGGTGGGCGACGCGCCGGCGGAGCTCGTTCTCCGCTTCCAGCGAGAGGCGCGGGCCGCGGCCGCCCTCAGCCACCCCAACATCCTCACGGTCTTCGACATGGGAACGCACTCGGGCAAGCCTTTCCTGGTTACGGAGCTCCTCGAAGGTCGAACCCTGCGCGAGCGGCTAAAAGACGGCCCGCTGGGGCCCCCCCTGGTGGTCCGACTGGCACTCCAGGTCGCACGTGGGGTCGCGGCTGCCCACACGCTCCGGATCGTCCACCGTGACCTCAAGCCCGAGAACCTGTTCCTGGTCCGCGAGGATACGCTCAAGATCCTGGACTTCGGGCTGGCCAAACTCAGGCCCTCGGCCCCGGCCGAGCCGGAGACCACGACCCAGGACGCCTCCGCTCCGGGCCGGCTGATCGGAACGCCGGCCTACATGGCGCCGGAGCAGGTCAGGGCGGAGCCGACCGACGCCCGCGCGGATCTCTTCGCCATCGGCGCCGTTGTCTACGAGATGCTGAGCGGCCGGAGCCCCTTCCGGCGGGCGAGCGGCGCCGAAACCATCGCCGCGGTGCTGCGCGAGACTCCGCCGCCCTTCGATTCGGTCCGCGTGGTGCCGGCAAGCCTCGGCCGGCTCGTGTTCCACTGCCTGGAGAAGGACGCGGGCGAGCGGTTCCAAACGGCCACCGACCTCATTTTCGCCCTCGAGACGGCTCAGGCTGAGCTCGAGTCTCCCGTGACTGCGGCAGCGGGGGCCGCGCCGGGCCCCGGAGAGCCCCCCTCGATCGCCGTGCTTCCCTTCGCCGACATGAGCCCCGCCCGCGACCAGGACCACCTCTGCGAGGGCATCGCCGAGGAACTGATCAACGCCCTCACCCACATCGACGGCCTGCGGGTCGCGGCGCGCAGCTCCTCGTTCCAGTTTCGTGGATCGGCCGTGGACATCCGGGCGGTGGGCGTGCGGCTCGGGGTTTCGGCCGTACTCGAGGGCAGCGTGCGTCTGGCCAGGGGCCGCCTGCGCGTGACGGTGCAGCTGATCGACGTCAACGACGGATACCACCGCTGGTCGCAGCGCTTCGATCGGTCGGCGGAGGACGTCTTCGCCATCCAGGACGAGATCGCGGAGAGGGTCGCGACGGCGTTGCGGGGTGTGCTCAGCGCGAGCGAGAAACAGGCGTTGCGTCGGCCCGAGACCGCGATGGAAGCCTACGACTATTTCCTGCGAGGCCTCCAGCTCCTCCACCGGTTCGAGAGAAAAAACATGGAGATGGCCCGCGGGATGTTCGAGCGCGCCATCGAGCTCGACCCCGGCTACGCTCCGGCCCACGCCGGCCTCGCCGACGCGCACTCCTGGTTCTACGAATGGTGGGGTGGAAGCCAGGCCGACGCCAGGGCCGCCGACGAGGCCAGTCGTCGAGCGCTGGCTCTAGCGCCGGGGCTTGCGGAGGCCCATGCCTCCCGGGGCTTCGTGCTCTCCATCCAGAGGCGCTACTCGGAGGCGGCGAGCGAGTTCGAGGAGGCCATCCGGCTCAACCCGAGGTCCTTCGACGCCCACTACTACTTCGCGAGAACCTGCTTCGCATGGGGCCGCATCGAGCAGTCGGTCGAGTTGTTCCGTCGCGCGAGCGAGGTGCGCCCCGAGGACTACCAGGGCCCGATCCTGATGGCTCAATCCTTGTGGGTCCTGGGTCGCCACGCAGAGGCGCGCGAGGCCAATCGGGAGGGGATCCGCCGGGCGGAGCGCCAACTCGAGCTGAACCCCGGCGACGTTCGGGCTCTTTCCCTGGGCGCCAACGCCCTCAACCTCGACGGCCAGCAGGAGCGCGCCCTGCGTTGGTCCGAGAAGGCTCTCGGCCTCAATTCCGACGACCAGTCTGTCCTGATCAACGCGGCGTGCGTGCGGGCCCGAGCCGGCCTCAAGGAAGAGGCACTGCGGCTGCTCGAGGAATGCTTCTCCCGCGGCTGGGGCAAGCGCGACTGGATCGAGCGCGATCCGGATTACGACTCTCTGCGCGACGACCCTCGCTTCAAGGCGCTGCTCGCCCGCCTGCGTTAGAGCCGTGCCCTCCGCCGCGGTGCCCGTGCCGCCGGAAGGTAGAATCAGGTGCTATGGCGACCCGCACCGAGAAGGACAGCTTCGGTCCGATCGAGGTCCCCGCGGAGCGTCTGTGGGGAGCCCAGACCCAGCGCTCGCTCACCAACTTCAAGATCTCGGGCGAGCGTTTCCCTCCCGACCTGATCCGCGCCCTGATCACGGTGAAGAAGGCCGCCGCCCTGGTGAACCTCGATCTCGGGACCCTGGATCCGAAAAAGGGCGAGGCGATCGTGAAGGCCGCCGACGAAGTGCTGGCCGGCAGACACGACGCCGAGTTCCCCCTGGTGGTGTGGCAGACGGGCAGCGGCACCCAGACCAACATGAACGCCAACGAGGTGCTCGCGAACCGCGCCAGCGAGATCCTGGGCGGGGAGCGCGGCGAGAAGCGCCTCGTCCATCCCAACGACGACGTCAACCAGGGCCAGTCTTCGAACGACGTGTTCCCCACCGCGATGAACGTGGCCGCCTACGACGCGGTCCGCGCGCGCCTGATGCCCCCGCTGAGAGCCCTGCGCGACACGCTCGACGAGAAGGCCCGCGCGTTCCGCGAGATCGTGAAGATCGGACGCACCCACCTCCAGGACGCGACCCCGCTGACGCTGGGCCAGGAGTTCTCCGGCTACGTCGCCCAACTCGACCACGGCCTCGCCCACCTGGAGGCCGCGTTACCCCATCTCTCCGAGCTGGCCCTGGGCGGCACCGCGGTGGGTACGGGCCTGAACGCCCATCCCGAGTACGCGGTGCGCGTCGCTCGCAAGCTGTCGGAGCTGACGGCCCATCCCTTCGTGACGGCGCCCAACAAGTTCGAAGCCCTGGCGGCCCATGACGCGATCGTCCATGCCCACGGCGCCCTCAAGACCCTGGCCGCTTCCCTCACCAAGATCGCCAACGACGTGCGCTGGCTGGCCTCCGGCCCGCGCTGCGGGATCGGCGAGATCACGATCCCCGAGAACGAGCCCGGCAGCTCCATCATGCCCGGCAAGGTGAACCCAACCCAGAGCGAGGCCCTGACCATGCTCTGCGCCCAGGTCCTGGGCAACGACGTGGCGGTCAACATCGGCGGCGCCTCGGGCAACTTCGAGCTGAACGTCTTCAAGCCCCTCATCATCCACAACTTCCTGCAGAGCTGCCGGCTGCTAGCGGACGGCTGCGACAGCTTCCGGGCCCATTGCGCCGCCGGCATCGAGCCGAACCGCGAGCGCATCGACCAGAACCTGCACGGCTCCTTGATGCTGGTGACCGCCCTCAACCCCCACATCGGCTACGACAACGCGGCGAAAATCGCCAAACACGCGCACACGACCGGCAAGACCTTGAAGGCCGCCGCCCTGGAGCTGGGCCTGGTGACCGAGGCGCAGTTCCAGGAGTGGGTGCGGCCCGAGGAGATGGTCGGGCCGAAGGGCTAGGGCAGGCTACTCGAGCCCGGAGACGACGTAGAGCTCGGAGAATGCGTAGTGGTAGGTGTATGCCACGGCCTCGCCGCCGCGGGCGGTGAAGACGTTTCCGAGTTCCAAAACGCCACCGCTCGTCGAAGGGTCGAGCGTCCTCAGCGGGCTCGTGCGACCGGTCTCGATGTCGATGGCCTGGATCTCGACCGGCGGGCGGCGGCCGTCCGGCCGGGTGAACACCTTGCGCCCGGTGCGATCCCAGCCCGTCACGCTCCTGCCGCTGAGATAAGGCGCCGGCAACGGTGGTCCGCCGTCCGTGGGCTGCAGGCAATCGCCGTCGAGCCCCTCGCAGAACCCGTGAACGAGCTGCCCGTCGGGCGCCAATACCGTGCGTAGCTTGGCGATGAAGCCGGCGGAGACCAGGCGCGGGGGCCCGGCGTTCAGGTCCTGCACGTACAGGCTCGGATGCGACTCGGCTTCCCGGGCGGTGAAGAACACGCGCCCGCCGTCTGGATGAAAGGAGGCCCAGGGGTAAACCACGAAACGAGGATCGCCGAGCGAACGCGCCTGGCCGGCTCCGGTGGGCTGCAAGGAGAGGCTCGCGCCGGTCTTCGAGGTGGCGAGGACGAAGCGTCCGTCCGGCGAGATGTCGAAGGCGCGACCGGGTCCGATGCGGACGGCCGGCGAGCCGTCGACGTTGCGCAGGAAGAGGGTGTAGTCTCGTCCGCCGGCCTCACCGCTCTCGATGAAGGCCACCTGTCGCCCGTCCCTGGAGAGCGCCATCAGCACCGACCCGTCGAACCACGACAAGTCCTTGTAGGACTCGCCCTGCTGGTAGAGGATGCCGCTGCGTGACAAGCCCCGGTCGAGCAACACGCGGCCGTCGGGAGCCGTGTCGCGGATGGTGAGTCGACCCGTCGCCGGTGCGATCGCGCGCAGCCGTCCATCCAGGCTCGCGGCCATCAGCGCGAGGTCCGAGCCCTCGCGGGTCGCGGTGAACCAGACCTCGTCGCCGCGCGGGGACCAAGCCAGCCCCTGCAGGCTCGCGAGCTCGTCGGCGACGACACGGGGCTGCTGGTCGGGCCGCCCGCGCTCGAACACGCACACGCGACCGGCGTCGTCGTAGGGAACCGGGTGCTCCGCAATCGCCACCAGGCGGCCGTCGGGTGACACGCGCAGGGACGAGACGTCGGCCACTTGGGCCAGGCGCACGCCCACCGGGTACTCGAGCTGCGCGGAGCTGCCGGACGTCCGGACCAGGGCGAAGGCGTCGCTCCGGGGCTCCCAGTCAGCTTCCGTCACGCCGTCCGCCACGACGCGCGGCGCGCCTCCCGTGAGAGGCAGCCGCACGAGTTGGCCCCCCCTCGACGGCCGAGGGCCTGCGTCCACGTAAGCCACCTCGCCCGCCGGAGACAGGCCAGCCAGGCTCTGGACACCGTCGGGTACACCCTGGAGCGCTGTCTCCCCGGGGATCGACGGTCTCGATCTGTAGAGTCGGAACGGGCCGCTGCGCCAGGCGGCGATCGACAGGATCTCGCCCCCGGCGGCGAAGCGGGCGGCCGTCACGAGGCCGCGCTGGAACGTCGCGCGCTGCCAACGCGGCAACGGCTTGGATTCAGGATCCGGCGCCGCCTGGTAACCGGCGGCCGCGGCCAGGCCCAGGCCCGCGAGCAGCGCCAGGGCCCGCCAAGCTGGAGGGCGCGCGGCGGGCACTGCCGGCTGCGGCGGCGGCTCGGGCTCGGCTGTCCGCACGCCCGCGTCCTCGCCCGGGGTCACGAGATGAAGGCTGGGGCGCGGCGGCGCCAGCCCCGCCGGCACTGCTTCGACGGCTCCGACCCAGCGATAGCCGCGCCGCGGCAGCGTCTCGACGAAGCGAGGCACGTCGGCGTCGTCGTTGAGGATGCCGCGGATCTGGTAAATGCAGGAGTTGAGTCCCTGGTCGAAATCGACGACCGTACCGTCGGTCCAGAGACGGTCCTTGATCTCCTCGCGGCTGACGACCGCACCGGGCCGGCGCACCAGGAGCTCCAGCAGACGGAACGGCTGGGGCGGCAGGTGCACGAGGCGCCCGACCTTGAACAACTCACCGCTCCGGAAGTCCATCTCGAAGACCCCGAAACGCACACGGCTCACGTCGTCCTTGGCGAGCGCGTTTGCTTGGAGCGACTGGTCCATCATTTTGGTTCAGTCACACCGGACCTGGCCTTCCTCTCCCAGGCACGTGCGCCTTCCGACTCACCCACAAGACGCAGAGCCCTCGCGGCAAAGGCGGCCGACCCGGCCCCTGGACGTTCGTGATACATGGACAAGAATGTGGCCTTGACCCCGTCGAGGCCCTTGCCCTGCAAGGCCAATACCACAGCGAGGCGAGGCCCGCCCGCAGCGACCGCGCGTCAGTCGTCCGATGCGCGGGCGGCCGGGGGAGACGCGGGCTCGGCGGCCGGCCGAAGCCGCTTGGGCCTCGGCCCCAGGGTGGGTTCAATCGCGGCGAGCAACGGCCGGGCATCCGGCCGCTCCGCCGCCTTCAGGCCCCAGTGGTACATCCCGCCCAGCAGCGGTCTCAACGAACAGCCGAGCTCGGTGAGGACGTACTCCACGCCGTCACGATCGACGCCCGCGCTGAATCGCCGCTCGACGAGCCCGACCCCTTCGAGCTCCTCGAGACGCGTGGCGAGGGAACGCCGCGGGACCCTGCGCAGGTCACGAAGGATCTGGACGAATCGTTTGCCTCCCCAGAACAGCGACCAAAGGATGGGAGCCGTGAAGCGGCCACCCAGGATCTCCGCGACCAACTCGACCGGCGGGCGGAGGCGCGCCGTGGGAACGGCCCGAGGGTTTGGCTCGGGCACGGGTCGGATCAGGTTGGACGCGGAACCCGCCTGAGCCATCTTGCGACCCAAGGTAGGGCGAAACTCGAGGAACATCCATGGCGGTGAACTGTTTTGTCGCTCGCTGCGGGCTAGCGAAGCAAGTTCACTTCCTTGAGTCCGTTACGAGGTCACATAGGCTTCGACCTCGATCTCCACCAACATCTCTGGCGCGATCAGCCGGCTGACTTCGACCATGCTGGTGGCCGGCCGGATCTCGCGGAAGAACTCCCCGTGGGCTCGGCCGACCTTCTCCCAATCCGATATGTTGGTGACGTAGATGCGCGTCCGTACGACGTCCTGGAGGCGGGCGCCGGCGCGGCCCAGGGCACGTTCGATGTTCTGGAGCGCACGGACGGTCTGTGCGTATGGATCGCCCACGCCGACGATCCTTCCGTCGTCGTCCGTCGCCGTGGTGCCGGACACGTGGACCACGGGTCCCACCCGCACGGCTCGTGAATAACCGACGATCGGCTCCCAGGGCATCCCCGAAGCGATGTTCTGTCGCGTCATGCCGCAACTATACTCGCGCATGCTGGAGGTGGAGGACGTGAGCGACACGGTTTTGGTCGAGCTGATCCGCGGCAAGGGAGCCTTCACCGACGCGGGCGCATGCGTGTCCGGCCTGCGCGCCGTGGACGCCGGCGCTCGCGCGGGAGCGCCCTACTCGACGTACGAGCTGGTCTTCCACATGAACTACTGGATGCAGTACGAACTCGATCGGATCGAGGGTCACTCGCCGCTCTACCCGGAACACGCCGCCGAGAGCTGGCCGGCTGGCGCGGCCCCGGAGAGCGAGGCCGCGTGGCAGGCGTGCGTCTCGCGTTTCGAGGCCCTGCTCGACCGCTTGACGACCCTGGCCCGGGACCCCGTGGCCCTCGAGCGTGCCGTCGAGGTCACCAAGATCGCGAGCTACGCGAACCAGGGTGGCAACGTCCGCGACGTCATCTGGCAGACCCTTGTCCACAACGCGTACCACGTCGGTCAGGTGGCGTCGGTGCGGCGCATGCTCGGGGCCTGGCCCCCAGCCGGGGGAGGCGACACGTGGTGAAGCGTTTCGAGACTCTGGCGGTCCACGCGGGTGGCGCCCCGGATCCGGCGACCGGCTCGGTGGCGCCGCCGATCCACCTCTCGACGACCTATGTGCACGGGCCCGAGGCCGAGCGCCTCCACGGCTTCATGTACATCCGCGAGTCGAACCCGACCCAGGAGCGCCTGGAGACGGCCCTGGCGGCGATCGAGGGCGGCGAAGCGGCGCTGGTTTTCGCCTCGGGCATGGCCGCGGGCACCAACTGTGTCCAGGCCCTGCCGGCCGGCTCCCACGTCCTGATTGCCGATGACGGCTACTACGACTTTCGGACGGTCGGCCAGGAGTTCCTGCCGGCCTGGAGCGGCGAGACGACGCTGGTCGACATGACGAACCTCGACGCCGTGAGGCGCGGCCTGCGGCCCAACACGCGCCTGCTGGTCGTGGAGTCGCCCTCCAACCCCTTGATGAAGGTTGCCGACCTGGCCGCCCTCGCCGAGATCGCGCACACGGCTGGGGCCGCCCTGATGGTGGACGGCACCTTCGCGACGCCGGCGCTGCAGCGTCCGCTCGAGCTGGGCGCCGACGTGGTGCAGCACTCGACCACGAAGTACCTGGGCGGCCACAGCGACGTTCAGGGCGGCGCCCTGGTCTTCGCGAAGCGCGACGAGCGTTTCGAGCGCATCTCCCACGTGCGCCACGTGTTGGGCGCCGTGGCCTCGCCCTTCAACTCGTGGCTGGTGTTGCGGGGCCTGCGCACTCTCGCGGTCCGGATGGAGCGCCACACCGCCAACGCCATGGCCCTGGCCCGCGCGCTGGCCGCACATCCCCGTGTGGAAGCCGTCCACTATCCGGGCCTCGAGTCGGATCCGGGGCATGGGGTCGCGAAGCGCCAGATGCGCGGCTCCGGCGGCATGTTGTCGTTCCGGGTGCGCGGGGGGCGCGCGGAGACCCTCGGGGTCCTGGGTCGGTTGAGTTTGTTCACCGTCGCGACCAGCCTGGGCGGGACCGAGACGCTCATCGAGCACCGCGCGTCGAGCGAGGGCAAGACCTCCACCGCCCCCGAGAACCTGCTGCGGGTGTCCGTGGGCCTCGAGCACCCCGACGACCTCATCGCGGACCTGGAGCAGGCGTTGGGCTAGAACGCCTGAGCACCTGTCAACGGCGGCCGGATCCTGCTGGGGGCCCCGCCGCTACTCCGAGCGCAGGGTGAGCGCGGGATCAACTGCGGCCGCCCGTCGGGCGGGAAGGTACGCTGCCAGAAGCGCGGCTCCCAGCAGGACTCCCGTCACGGAGACGAGCACCGCGGGCTCGCTGGCGCGCACCTCGTACAACAATCCCTCGATGAGCCGCGTTACGGCCAGCGTCGCCGCCAGGCCGACACACGCACCGGCCGTCGCGACCCGAAGGCCCTCGCCGACCACGCGGCCCAGGATCCGGGCCGGAGTCGCGCCCAGCGCCAGGCGGATGCCGATCTCTCGGGTGCGCTGCCCGACCGAGTCGGACAACACGCCGTACAGGCCGACGCTGGCCAGGATCAGGGCCACGCCCGCGAAAGCGGCGAGCAGCGTCACCGTGAAGCGGTGGGCGGCCACGTCGTCCGACAGGTAGTCGCTCATCAGGCGCACCTGGGCCATGGGCACCAGGGCGTCGAGGCGCGTGATCTCGCTGCGGATCGGCGCCACCAGGGCCGCCGCTTCGCCGCTGGCGCGGACCACCACGTCGATCTCCCAATCGGTCCACGACCAGCCGCGTGAATCGAAGTAGATCGCCTCGACGGGCGGCTCGCGCAGCGAGCGGTAGCGCACGTCCTCCACGACGCCCACGATGCGGAAGCTCTCGGCGTCGCCGCCCCAGGGATTCGCGCTCACCTCGCGCCCCACCGCGGTCGCGCCGGGGAACGCACGCTCCGCCAGGCGACGGCTCACCACCGCGCTGTGGCGCGGGTCGGCGTCCTGGAAGCCGCGGCCATCGACGACGGCCGTCCCCAGGGTCTCGAACAGAGCCGGCGTGGCCAGCCGGTAGTCGGCGTACGACCGCGCGCCGGCATCCACGGCGCCCGCGGCGTACTCGCCGCTCCAGCGCCTGCCGGACAGCGGGAGCGGCCAGATGGCGGCCGCGGAGTGGGCGCCCGGCAGCGCTTCGATGGCCTCCTCCAGCCGCCGCAGGAAGCGGTCGGTCGCGACGGGTCGCTCGTAACGCGTGCCCGGAAGCGAGACCGAGAAGGTCAGGAGGCGCTGGGCGTCGAACCCGACCGGCACCGCGTGCAAGCGGAGCAGGCTGCTGGCCACGAGTCCGCCCGCGACCAGCAGGACCAAGGTCACGGCCACCTGGGCCCCGACCAGCAGCGTGTTCAACCTCCGCCGCCGTGGGTCGGCCGTGGCGTGCCCGCCGCGCAGCTCCTTCGCGAGGTGCGGGCGGGCCGTCGCCAGGGCCGGCGCCAGGCCGAACAAGAGGACTGCGCCCACCGCGAGCACCAGCGCGTAGCCGAGGACGCCGGCGTCGAGGCGCACCTCGTCGGCACGCGGCAGGTCGGCCGGACGTAGCGCCTCGAGGACGTTCAACCCCTGCGCTGCCAGGACGAGGCCCAGCAGGGCGCCCGCCAGGGCGAGCGCCAGCGACTCCAACAGCAGCAGCCGAACGATCCGGGCCTGGGAACCGCCGATGGCCATACGCAGGGCGATCTCTCGCGACCGGCGGCGGCCACGCACGAGCTGCAGGTTCATCACGTTGGCGCACGCGATCAGGAGCACGGCTCCGGCCGCCCCCAGCAGCAGCCACAGCGTCGGACCCACGCGAGCGACCACTGCCTGGCGCAGCGGGTCGACGACGAGGAGGAGGCCCGCGCGCGCCATCTCGGCGTTGCCCTCCTGGAGCCGGGTGGACACCGCGCGTAACTCCGCCGCCGCGGTGGAGGCGGTGGCTCCCGGCGCCAGCCGGCCCAGGAGCCTGAAGATGCCGGCGCCGCTGTCGGACATCGCCCACACGTCGCCGTTTTGCCACCAGTCGTCCGGCGTCTTCCAGACGTCGATGTCCTGCGCCAGGCGTGGCATCACCAGCCGGAAACTCGGCGGCAGGACGCCGACGACCTCGTAGGCGTGGCCGTCGAGGAAGACGCTCGTGCCGACCGCCCCGGCGTCCTCGGCGAAGTGCCGGCGCCAGAAGGCGTGGCTCAGTATCAGGCGCCCGGCGGGCTCGTCGCGGGCGAACGCGCGTCCCAGCACGGGCCGGACGCCAAGCAGCTCGAACAGGTTCGGCGACGTCCAGCCCACCTGGACCTGCACCGGCAGCTCCAGGCCGGTCAGGTTCTGGCGGATGGCCGCCACCGCCGCAACGTCGGCCAGCTGACGGCTGCCGTCGCGCACCGACGCGTACACGCCGCCCGGAACGAGCACATCGTCGATCTGGTCGCTGGTCAGGCGCGCACGCAGGTGGACCAGGCGCTCGGGCTCGTGGTACGCGAGCGGCCGGATCAGGACGGCGCTCACCACGCTGAAGATCGCAGTGTTCATGCCGATCCCGAGGCCGAGCGTCAGCACGACCAGTGCCGACAGCAGCGGTGTGCGGCGCAGCGCTCTAAGGGATTCGACCAGGTCGTGTCGCATGTTTCCCGGAGTGCCCCCGGTGATGACCTGCCAGGGGGATGCCAGAGTCGAGCGAATGACGCAACCCGCTGCAAGTTGCCAACTTACACCGCTTCGCGTCGGCGAGCGTCAGCCGGCGGTGTCCACGACCGGACGGCCACCGTTCGGCTTCGCGACGCGGGCACCGCAGCGCCCGTCAGCGCGACTGTGACCGCCCGAACACGTCCAGCTGCGGGATCGTGGCCGCTGCCGCTCCGTCCGCATCCGTGAGGATGGTGATTGGCTTTCCTTCTTCCCCGGGTCCATGCCAACATTGTCCACGGCTCGCCTCCCGTCCCTCTTGCGCCTCGAGCGCGTGTCAGGACTGTGGAGCCATCGTGCCACCGCGTAGGGTTGCGAGCCGCTTCATCTCATCTATCGTTTGGACGGCTGGAACACGATGCGTTCACGCGAGATCAATCCCTGCGAACCGCTGCGGCCGTACGTGCGACTGATCTGGCTGTTCGAGGCGGACGAGCCAGCCGCCTTCGGGCCGCCCGAACGGGTCGCGCCGGACGGCCTGCTCGAGATCGTCTTCCACTACCGCACCCCGATGGCCTGTCGCTACGATGGGGAGGAGTTCCAGACGCAACGGCGCAGCGTCGCGGTGTCCCAGACCCGCCGCTTCCTGGAGTTCCGTCCGGAGGGAGCGATCGGACTGGTTTCGGTCCGTTTCCAGCCCTGGGGAGCATGCCACTTCTTTCGCCTCCCGCTGTCCGATCTCGCAGACCGCCAGGCCCCCATCGAAGCGCTCTGGGGGCAGGCCGCCCTGGACCTGGAGGAGCGCCTTGCGGAAGCCTCCGACGATCGGGCGCGTGTCGCGCAGGTGGAGCAGTTCCTGCTCGCCCAGCTCCAGTTCCACCAGAAACCCGATGTGGAGCCCCTGGTGAGGGCAATCTGGAACCACGGGGGCCGGCTCCCGGTTCCACAGCTGTGTCGGGACCTGGGCGTCGGCGAGCGATGGCTCCAGCGCACGTTCGTGGCCGCGCTGGGCACAACACCCAAGGGCTTCAGCAGACTGGCGCGTTTCCTGCGTGCCTGCGCCCTGCTGCGCCGCGAGCCCGGACGTGAGCAAACGGAGGTCGGGCTGGACTGCGGGTACTACGACCAGTCCCACTTCATCGCCGAGTTCAAGGCATTCTCGGGCCTGACGCCGCGCGAGTTCGTCCGAGCGGAACGCGTGTCGTTTCTCGACCTCGATTGACGGATTCTTCCTATCTGCGCGACCTCGCGCTGCTTATCCTCCACGACGTCGGATCACGACGAGGAGGAGACGGCCATGTCGAAGAGCAGAAGGCTGAAGCGCGCGGGTTGGTCCGTTGGGGTGACGATGACCCTGATGGCTCCGGGGGCTCAAGTCCGTGGCCAGGAGACTCCGCGTCCTGAGGCGTGGTCGTCGGCCCTGGAGCTTCTCGCTGGGACCTGGGAGGGCGAGATCGACGGCAAGCTGGGAGTCGGTAAAGGGATGCGCCGCTACGAGTTCGTCCTGGGTGGCCGCTTCCTGCTGTCCCGTCACCTGTCGGTCCGGCTGCCCCAGGCCAAGAGCGCCAAGGGTGATCAGCACGAAGAGATCGGCGTGTTCAGCTACGACACCGAGCGCAAGACGATCGTGTACCGCGAGTTCATGGTCGAGGGTGTCGTGGTGCAGTCCCCCTGCGCCGTGACCGGGACGAAGGTTGTCTGCACGTCCGAATCGGTGGAGAGCGGACCCGGGATCCGCGCCCGACTCACGCTCGAGATCGCCGATCGATTCCGCTTCACGGAGAAGTACGAACTCGCCTTCCCGGGCGAGGAGCTCCAACCGTACGTGACGGTCCACTGGACCCGCTCCGCGGTGCCGCGGGGATGGAACTGAGCCGGCCCCCTTCTCCGAGACCGAGCAGGTACCCGACGCGCCGCGGGTGGCTCAGGGAGCTGAACCCATCCAAGGACCTCACAGATCGCCACAGACCCGATGGAAACGAGGAGCGCATGGCATCCAGGTACGACGCGACAGCGCAATGCCGGGTGGGCAGGATGGACGAGACGCAGTTCTACGCGGAGGCGGACGAGCAGACCGGCGACTTCTTCCGGTCCCTGGTGCGGAGTTGGCGCAGTTCAGGCGGGACTCTCCAGTGGGGCGCGGGCGGGGTTGGCCTGCGGGGTGTCGTCGACGGAAAGGTTGTCGGACTGTGCTTCCTCGCTCCCGCCTATGCCGGGAAAAAGGACAGGATCGAGCTGTCGTGCTCGTCGCTGACCCGGTCGCTGGGGGCGACCGCGGTCGAGCAGCTGCTGGCGGCGCTGAAGAAGGCGGCCGGCACGCAGTACCGGGGCACATCCATGATCAGCATCGTGGACCCAGGCCGGCTGGCACCGGCATCGCGTGAGCACCTGGCCGCGACCATCTGCGGAATCCTCCGACCCTACCGGGGGCCCGCCGTGGGATGAGGATCGGAAGCGCCCTGCTGCTGCGCGTGTCCGTGGGCCTCGAGCACCCCGACGATCTGATCGCGGACCTGGAGCAGACGTTGGGCTTAGAACCCCTTGCGGCTGTCGAGCAGGATCGTGACCGGGCCCTGGTTCACCAGCTCGACGTCCATCGTCGCGCGGAACACGCCCCGGGCGACGGTGAGACCGGAGTCGGCCGCGTGGTCGGCGAAGAGCTCGTAGAGGCGGTTCGCCTCCTCGGGCGCCGCGGCGTCGATGAAGGACGGTCGGCGGCCCTTGCGCGCGTCTCCGAGCAGCGTGAACTGCGAGACGACGAGGATCCCGCCACGCGTGTCGAGCACGGAGCGGTTCATGTGGCCGGCGTCGTCGGGGAAGATGCGCAGGTTGACGACCCGCTCCGCGAGTTGCTCCGCGTCCTGCTCGCCGTCGCCCTTCGCGACGCCCAGGAGCACGAGCAGCCCCGGACCGATGCTGCCGACGACCGCGCCCTCGACGCTCACCGCGGCTCGGGAGACACGCTGGATCACGGCGCGCATCGCCGCCTAGTCGCCGCGCCGCGCGAGGGGCCCGCTCGACGGGCGCACCACCAGCAGCGCCAGGCCCCCGAGCGTCTCCAGGATCAGCATCGGCCAGATGCGACGGCTCGGCGAGCCATCCAGCAGCAGACTCAGGATCCGGCCGCTGGCCTGGCCCAACACCAGCAACGCGCACAGGTCCCCGAGCAGGGCCTGCTCGACGCGCCGCAACGCGACGACCAGGCAGGCGGCCGTGGCCGCCCAGAGCCCTACGTAGACGGCCCGAAACTCGCTGAGCGCGTCGACGGTGTCGAGTCGGTAGCCGAGCCCCTCGGCCATCACGTGCGGCGCCATCAGCGAGGCCCCGGCGATGCCGGAGAAGACGAGCGCGCAGACGCCCAGCAGGAGCTGACGTGTCTTGCTGCTCTTCACGGTCGGTCCATCCCAGATCCGCTCAACTCGCCTTGCGCTCGAGGACGATGTCAGCTCGCTCTTCTTCGCTCCCGCCGTCGTCCTTGCCGTTCAGACCGACGCTCCACAGCTTGTAGCCCCGCCTGTCCGGCGTCGGGGCGTAGCGCAACGGCGCCGGCCAGCCGATGGGATCGGCCGGCGTCTCGACGCCCAAGAGGTCGGCCGGATAACGCCCCGCTGTGTCGCGAGCCTGCTCGACCCGCGTCGCCAGCCGCGTCAGGCGCAGGAGGGCCCGGGCCTCGTCTTCGATCGCGCGGGCCCGGCGGGTGTTGCCGCTGGAGGAACCGACCCCGGCCATGCCCCTCAGGATCGGGTTCAAAGTTCCAGCGAACTCTGCCTGGATTCGGTCCTGGGCGCGGGCGGCCAGGCTGGGGTCTTCCTCTGCGAGGGCGTGTTCCAGCTCGCGCAGGCGCGGCTCGTAGCGGGTCAGCGCGTGGGCGGCCAGGGCTCTGTAGGGGACGAGCCAGGGCAGGATCAGCGGCTCCTGGAGCCCGGCCTCTGCCGGTGCTTCGTCCAGGCGCCGCTGGAAGTGGCCCATCGAGAGACGCTCGTTCCGGTAACCGCTCGAAATCGATGACAGCGCCCCTTCCAGCCGGCCCAGGTCGCGGTCGATTCGTGCGAGCGACGGCTGGCCCGCGGCAGGACCGGTCACGAGGCGGCCGAGGGCGCGGAAGGCGGTGGCCTCGATGCTGCTCCCCACCAGGGCGCCGACCAGCAGGGAACTGGACCCGTAGTCGGATCCGAACTGCGCCGCGTCCTGGTAACGCCCCGTCGCGCCGTCGAGGTCCCGCCTGGCCGCCAACTCGTGTCCCTCGACCACGAGAAGTGCGCCGACGAAGCGGGGTGGGCCGATGCTGGATCCGGCGCGCCAGTACAACTCGCCGTAACGCGTCTCCCAATCGCAGCGCTCCGCCAGCAGGGCGTCCCGGATCGCCGCGCTGGTGTCCCGGTGCTTCTCGAGCACGGCCTTCACGGCCTCGGCCACTGCGGATCCAGGAGCTGTCCGCGCCGCCTCGTCGAGGCTCTGCGTTTCCGCGCGCGCGGAGGGTCCGAGGCGCGTCGCCACGGCCGCCAGGGCCGCGCGGTATTTCGGGGCTGCGTTCTCCGGGCGTGGCTCGCCGCGGAGCACCGGCCGCTTCGCGGCAGCGGCACGGACCCTCTCGTCCGCCACCTCCCGCTCCCACTCGCGGTCGTACGCGGCGAGGCGCCAGCTGCCCCAGGCATCGGCCCCGACGCGGGCCACCAGCAGGAGCACGACGAACGCCGGGACCACGGCCCGGAACACGCGCGAGCGCACGAGCGACGCCGCCAGCAGGTCGAGGAGTGCCACCACGGCGGCCGTGGCCAAGCCGAAGGACACGAGCCCTTTTAGAGCGACGCCAATCGGTCGAGGACTGCCGATCCATACGAGGAGCCCCACCACGACCCCGACCACAAGTCCCGTTCCGAGGGGAACCAGCGCCAGGTCGAACAGCCAGCTCTCGCCCAGGGCCGCTGCGCGGCGCACCAGGCGACGCAGGCCCACCAGCGCCAGCGCGAGGAGCATGGCAATCGGAACGTAGCGTTGCGACAGCTCCGGCACGGCGAGGAAAAAGCGCACGGCCAGCGGCGGCTCCGACCCGAGCCCCGTGTGCATCTCCTGGCTGAGGCCATCTTGGCTCACAGCCGCCCAGAAGCCAGAGCCCAGATACAAGAGCAGGCCCAGACCGAGGCTCGCCGCAGCCAAGGCGGCGAAGTCCCGGAGCCAACCCGAAGGGTGCGTTGTCGAAGCAGGCATGCCGGGCCGCTACGGTAACCGCAGCCCGACCGCGCGACAAGGCCACGCTGTGAGCGCGGAAGGCTCGGCTCGACGACGCCTCTCGGTCAACGCAGCCCCTCGATCACATACAGGATGCAGAGGTACTGGCCGTACTGATACGCGTAGGCTCTTCCGCCTGGCGCAACCACGATGCGGCGGATCCCGCTGAACGCCTGCAGATCGGGGGGTGTGATCTCCTTGAAGCGTTCGCGGCGCCCGCTTCGCAGGTCGAGCGCGTCGATCCTCACGGGAAGGTCGCCGTCCAACGGGTGGACGTAGAGCGACTGGCTATCCGCACCCCAGCCGACCGCAATCTCCTGAGGCCCGATCCCAGGCACCGGCCGTGGGCCCCCGCCCTCGACCGGGAAGATCACGGTCTGGTGCTGCCGGTCGGCGGCGACGACGAGTTCGCCGTCGGGTGACACCTCGCCGAAAAACCCGCCGAGACCCTCGGGGGTGATGGCGCGGCGCTCACGGCCCTCGAGATCCTGAACGTAGAGGCGGAAGGGACGCCCCGGTTCGTTGCACGCGAGGAGAAGCCTCCTTCCATCGGGGAACCAGCTCGCATGTCCGCATTCGAGGGGGCCCACGGGCAGGGGTCGGGGCTCGCCCGGCCCGGTCGGCAGCAACAGCCACCGCTTTCGGGAGCCGGGGAGGACGGCAATGGCCCACTGGGCGTCCGGAGAGAGCGATAGCGCCTGGCCCTCACCGAGGCGGACGGCCGGCGATCCGTCGGTTCGCCGCAGGTAGCTGTGCAGCTCGATGTGGGGCGCGGCATCGGTACCGTGGCCACGATCGTTGAAGAGCAACGCCGTGCCGTCCGGCGAGAGCGCGACCAGCTGGGCCCTCTCGAACCAGGAGAGATCTCTCCCCTTCGTCTCCCCGGGGCCCGCGACCACGATGCTCTCGTGCCACTGCGCCATGGTGACGAGGGCGCGGCCATCGCGGGAGACGTCGTTCAGCGTGATCGGTCCAGGCACCCGGGTCAGGATGCGGCGCTCTCCCGAGAGCGAGACGGCCCTCAGAACGCCCCACTCCGAAAACCAGACCTCGTCGCCGTTCGGAGACCAGGGAATGCCAAGCGGCGAGTCGCTGCTCGTGGCCAGGGTGTTCGCTTTTCCTGAGGAGTCTACGACTCGGATCATGACGCCCGGGCCATCAGGCGCTCGCTCGACAAAGGCGACCCGATCCCCCTTCGGCGAAACGCGTAGGCTCGAGATCCATGTGTCGCTGGTGTAGAGGACCTTGCCGATCGGGAACTCGAGCCGCGGTTTGGGCCCGTCGAGCCGGACCACGGCCAACTCGCGGCCGTCGCGACCCCAGTCCGCCACGGCCACCTGCTCGAGCAGCTCTCGGGGCGCACCGCCCGAGAGCGAAACTCGGGCCAGCCTACCCGGTCTCCGGCCCTCGTAGGAGCGACCGAGGACGATCGCCATCTCGCCCGAGGCCGAGACAGCCGCGATGTCTCCCTCGGGCAGGTCCAGGGGCTGAACCTCGGGGTTGCCGAGGCGTGCCGAGAACATCCGGTTGCGGCGCCCCTCGCCTGCCGCGCCGTAGATGACGGTCTGGCCGTCCGGGGCGAAGCGGGCCTCCGCGATGACCTGCCGGCGGAACGTCACCTGCTGGAAGGATGGCGGCTCCGGCACCCGCAACCATGTCAAGTGCGCGCGCCCGTGAGGACCGCGATACCCCCGAGCAGGGCCCCGAGGAGCATCGGAAGGAGACGCTGACGCGCGGGCTCGCGGCCGGTCGCCGTGCCGGAGAGCGCGCTCGAGACCGCAACGAGCGACTCCAGGTCGAAGAGCAGATCGCGCATCGACTGGAAGCGGTCCTCCGGCCGCTTCTCCAGGCAATGCCTCACGATCCGCTCGAACGGCGCGGGTACCCTGTCGTTGGCCTCGGCGAGCGGAGCCGGGTCCACGTTCAGTATGGCGCTCATCGTCTCGGCCTGGGTCTCGCCTCGAAACGCGCGCTTCCCAGCCAGCATCTCGTAGAGGACCGATCCGAACGAGAAAACATCGGAGCGATGATCGGCCGGGGACCGCCGCACCTGTTCGGGCGACATGTACCCGAGGCTGCCGAGCACTTTGCCTTCGTCGGTGAGGACAGACGCCGTCTTGGTCTCCACGCCTACCTCGCCCGCGTCGAGCGGAGCTCGCAGCTTGGCCAGGCCGAAGTCGAGGATCTTGATCCGGCCGTCCCGGGTGAGAAACAGGTTCTCTGGCTTCAGGTCGCGATGAACGATCCCCTTCTCGTGCGCCGCTACAAGTCCACGCGCGATCTGGATCGCGTAGTCGACGGCCTTCGGCGGCGGGAGGGCCTTTCCGGCCAGGCGCGCTCGCAGCGTTTCGCCGTCCAGCAGCTCGAAGACGACGAACGGGGCGCCTTCGTGCTGGCCGGCGTCGAAGACCGCCAGCACGTTCGGGTGGTTGAGGGCGCCTGCGGCCTTTGCCTCCTGCTCGAAGCGGCGCAGGCGTTCGGAGTCCGTGGTCGAGTCTTCGGGCAGGACCTTGATCGCGACCTCGCGGGCGAGCCGTGGGTCGCGGGCCCTGTAGACCTCGCCCATCCCTCCCGCGCCCAGCGTCGAAAGGACCTCGTAGGGGCCGAGGCGCGCGCCCGGCTTCAGAGGCATGAAGCTGATCCGGGCCGAGTGTACATCGGACGGTCATTACTCCTTGGCGGTCTTGGTCGAGGTTGCGTTGCCTACGGCGCGGAAGGTCAGGGGTACCAGACCCAGGCGGATCTCGTCGCCGTCAGCCAGTGCCACGGCCGCAGTGACCTTGCGCCCCCTGAGGAACGTCCCATTCTTGCTCCCCAGGTCCTCGAGGCTGGCCTCTCCCCCGGAGACCAGGATGCGGGCGTGTCTTCGGGAGACACTCGCCGATTCGATCCACGCGGCGGCTTCCTCCACACGCCCGAGGATGTTCTCCCCCTCGACCAGGGAGATGTCGCCTCCTTCCCAGGTGATGCGGAACTGACGACCACGCCACGCCGCTGGCTTCCGCCGCTGCGTCACCTCCTCCGTCACGGCGCCGCAGAAGGCGTACCCCAGGCCGTGAACCGTTCGCAGGTATCGGGGATCTCGGGGGGAATCACCCAGGGCTCCTCGGAGTGTCGTCACCAAGCCGGTGAGGCTCGACTCCGAGACGAACGTGTGCGGCCACAGCCGCTCACGGATCTCCGCCTTGGCCAACGCGCGTGGACGCTCCGCGACGAGCAACTCGAGCAGCTGGAGGGCCTTCGGCGAGAGGTGGACCTCCTTGCCGCTGCGGAGCAGCTGGCGGCTCTCCAGGTCCAACGCGAAGTCACCGAAGGCGAGGGGCAGGTCGGCCTCTGGCGAAAGCCTAGGAGAACACTGGGGCGTCTCTGAGGACTCTCGGATGCTAACGGCCTAGCTTTCAGGTCGCAAGGAAGAAGTAGCGGTTCGCGCCTGGCCAGGCGGCTCGCGCAGCAAGGAGTCGCCATGAGGTTCCTCGAAGCACGGCAGGCCGTGGCTTGTCCGGTGTTCCTGATCCTGTCCCTGACCGCGACACCTGAGGCACGAACGGCCGACGATGGTTTCGTGTTGCGCAGTCTCATCCCTCCGGGCGTTCAGCACGTTGCGCTTCGACGGGCGGTCATGGGTGCACTCCAGCGGCTGGCGCGGCCCCAGTGCCAACAGCTGTTCTCCGAGTTCGAGGACGCGACCGGTCGGTCACTGCAGGAGAAGCTGAACGTCCTGGGACAGACGCCTGCCGGCTATCTCGGCTGGATGCTCTTCGCCGACGGGACACGGTTGCGCCGCTGCCAAGACCCGAACGTGTTCGCCATGACCCGGCCGGGCAGCCGCGTGGTGTTCCTTTGCGGACACCAGTTCGCCATCGTGGCCGGCAACAACCCGGCCCTCAGCGAGGCGTTCCTCATCCATGAGGAGCTGCATTCCCTCGGCCTGAGCGAGAACCCGCCCAGCCCAGGGGAGATCACCGCGCGCGTCCTCGCCATGTGCCGTCCGTGACGAAAAAAGCCCGGCGGGCGAGCCCGCCGGGCATGTGAACGTCTCGTGTCTCCTACTGCTGGGTGATCCTGACGTCGTCGACGCCGGCCTCCACCAGGCTGGCCGTGCTCACGTCGGCGGCCTCGATCCTGAGGCGGATCGTCTGGCCGGCGAAGGCGTTGAGGCTCAGGTTGCCGGACGCGGTCCAGACGCCGTTGCGGTTTGTGGCCGCTCCCAGGGACTGGAAGACTTGCGTGCTGGTCCCCGTGACCACGTAGACCCGGAAGTAGTCGGCGCTCGAGGAGTTGGAGCCGTGGGCCAGGTAGTACTGGAACGTGAGGGTCAGGCTGCCCGTGCTCGGCAGGACGATCTGGGGCGACTGGATCGTGGTGACGCCGCCGTCGACGTCGTTGGCGCCGGCCGAGGAGCCGGCCAGCCGGGCCGTCACCAGGTCGTTGACGCCGCTGAACGTGGTGCCGAGCTGCTTGGTGCCGCTGGATGTCGTCTGCTCGGGGTCACCACGCTCCCACAGGCCGAGGGTCGCGGTGTCGGTACCGTTGGGGTTGCGCGTCCAGCCCTGGTTGGTCTCGAAGTTGTCGAAGAACACGGTGACCGGACCGGCATTGTTGACGGTCACGTTGACGATCGTGCTGTTGCCCTGGTTGCTCGCCGCGTCGAAGGCCCGGGACTGGATGCTGTGGCCGCTGCCGTTGGCGTAGCCCGTGGTCACCCACGAGAAGCTGTAGGGCGAGGTGGTGTCCGTAGAGGCCAACGCCCCGTCGATCCAGAACTCGACCCTGGTCACGCCGACGTTGTCGCTGGCGGAAGCGGTCACGTTGACCGTGCCGCTCACGGTGGCGCCGTTGGCCGGGGCCGTGATGGACGTGGTGGGCGGCGTGGTATCGGGAGCGCTGGTCACCGCGAAGACCAGGTCGTCGCGGTCGTTGTAGGCGCCCGCGGCGCAATTGGCGTTCGTGCTCTGGTAGCGGAACTGCACGCGCACCGCCTGCAACGTCCCCGAGGGCAGGGTGTAGGTCGTAGAGAGCGTCTGGGCCCCGGCCGCCGTGGGAGCGATGCTGCCGATGAGCGTCCAGGTCGGGCTGTTGGCGTTCGAGGCGTAGTAGAAGTCGGCGGTGTCGGAGGACGGCGTCGTCCACGCCCACACGGTGGCGTTGATCCGGACCGTCTTGCCGGGAGCCAGGTTCGTGCCGTCGGTCGTCTCGACCTTGATGCGGTCGTTCGACTCGTCGGAGTGGAACGTGCCGGAGGTGCCGTCGGCGCAGGAGTCGTTGATGGTGTTGGGCTGGTTGGGCTCGGGCCCGAGACCCGCACGGCCCAGGAGCAGGGACGCCCCCGAATCACACGCGCTGCCGACCGTCGCGCACTTGGGGGCCTGGAGCACCGAATCCCAGACCGCGGTGCTGCCGCTCTGGACGGTCACGGTGACCGAATCGTTCGCGCTGCCGCAGGAGGTGGTGGCGGTCACGGTATAGGTGGTGGTGACGCTTGGCGAAACCGTGATCTGTGCCGTGGTCTGGCCTCCCGGGGACCAGCTGTAGGTGGTGTTGGGCTGGGCGGGCGTTCCGATGGTCGCCGAGCCTCCGGGCGCGATCGTCTGGTCGGGGCCGGCGTTTGCTGCCGGCTGCGGCGTGCAGCCGCCGGCGCAGGCCGGCCGCGTGCCGCAGGCGATGCCGTGGGCGTTGAAGGCGTCCCAGATGCGGCAGCCGTTGGGCGTGCCGTTGGCCAGGTTGCCGTCGTCGTCGTCCACCGCCAGGTAGACCGTGTACCAGTTGGTGGCGGCGCAGCCGTTGACGGTGGCGCTCGGGTTGCACTTGCCGCCCGAGGCCACCTGGTAGGCGCTCTTGCTGGGGGTGAGGCTCTCGTACCAGATCGCGTCCATGATGGCCCAGCCCTGGCTGGTGCCGTGTGCCGCGACCAGGGACTGGGCCAGGTCCCAGTTCGCGCTGCTCGCGATGTAGCTCTCGCAGTGCCCCTCGTATCCCATCGGACCCTGGTACGGGAAGATGCCCTGGGAGAGGTAGGGGCAGGCGAAGCGATCGCAGTTGATGCCGGCGTTGTCGGTCACGGTGTTGGGCCGGGCGATCACGGCGGGGCCGCTCAGGCTGAAGTCGCCGACGTCGCGGACGCCGGTGCAGTTGGTGCAGTTGTGGCAGTTCACGCCGGGCTGGAAGTTCTGCCCGATGCAGGAATCCTTGGTCTCGAGGAACGCGAAGGTGTCGCCCACCGCCTCACCGGAGCCGTTTTCGTTCGCGGCGCCGCCCGAGTTGGTGTCCATGCCATGGCCCCACTCGTGGAGGAAAACCGCGGCCAGCTCCCCCGTGTTCGAGCAGCCGCCGCCGGAGCGGTAGAAGTTCACCGTGCTGCCGTTCCAGAACGCGTTGCAGGTCTGGTTGATGTTCATGTTGGCGGTCACGGTGCTGTCCAGCCAGGAGTTGCCGGGCAGGAAGCCGGCCGCCTTCCGGTTGATGTTGGTCAGGTGGTAGAAGCCCGTGCGGGACGCGTGGGTGTTGCCCGCCCCGCCGAAACCCGGCGTGGTGCAGTCGGTGCCCCCGCTGGTCCCGAAGTTGAGGGTGCCGTCGGTGCTGTTGGAGAGCGAGATGGCGCCGCAGTTGTCGCTCATGCTGAAGTAGCGGCCGTTCAGGGTCGAGGTGGCGGTGCCCCCGCTATAGGTGTAGTTGCCGTTGGCGTCGGTGATCTTGGTGCCGCCGTTGCTCACCGTCGCGAAGGGGAAGTTCACGAGCGTCTCGGGGTCCGTGTTGGTGGTGGGGAACACGCCGCCCTTGACCTCGGCATACCGGGTGAGGTCGAGGATCTGCACCAGCTCGCCGGAGTTGGCGTCCACCGCGGCCTTGTATGTGGTGGCGTCGTCCAGGCGCCGGAACACGAACTCCCAGACCAGCCGGTGGGCGTAGCCCGTGCCGGGGCGGCCGCGGAACGCGTGCCCGCTCTGCTCCCCCGCGGTCAAAGTGGGGTAGATCTTGAGCGTGCCCTCGTTCACGATCTCGGACAACTCGGCGCGCTGGATGCCGAGCTTCCTGAGCAGGCGCTCGAACACCTTCGGACGATCGCTGCGGGGCACCATCTTGACCTTCACGTCGCCGATCCGGTCGGCGCCGAACTGGACCAGGTTGCCGTTGTTGATCCGGAAGAAGACGTTGGCGCCCTCGACGGGAACGCCCTCGTGAAACTGCTGCAGCTCCACGAACCAGACCCGGCCGTTGCCGGCAGCCGTGCTCTGGGTCCGATCCAGACGGAGCGTCTTCGGGTCGACGCGGAGCAGCTCGGGATAGCGGCCCATGAACCCGCGGACCAGGCGTTCGACGTCGAGCAGCTCGACCTTGCCCTGGCTTTTCAAGCCGGCCTCCGCGCGGGAAACCAGATTGCCGGCTCCTGGGAGCAGCGCAAACCCAGCGCCTTGGATCAGATGGGGACGGTCGCTACGAGCGTCCCATTGGATCTCCCAGTCGGAGGAGCTGTCGCGGAACATGTTCTGAAGGCCTTCGCTGGATGGGGCTGCCACCAGGGCGAGGCTCTGAGCCTCGATGCCGCGGAACGAGCTCACGCTGGGGTTCACCTCGAGGTCGGGGGCGGAGAAGCCTTGCTCGAGGAGCAGCGGCGTCTTGGGCTTGCCCTTGTCGCGGTCGAATGCACCGGCAGGAGACACGACCAACAGACCAGCGGCCAGCGTCGCCAGCAGGATGCCGGCAGGGCGCGAGCCGCGGAGGCGCTCTGGATCCATCTGACCTCCTTCGCGTTCAGAGGGTTGAACCGAGGGAGGAAAGCACTGAAATGACCGGCAGTCAAGAAAAAAGTGTAAACTCGACGCGCTGGTTGTGATGCATATCAATCGGCCAGGGGTCAGGGCCCTCCACCGGGCGGCCGTCGATATGGATTGCGGGAGCGGACAAGTACCGAGAGGCCTCCAACAGCAGCGGGATGGCCAGTGCCAGCCCCAGGCCACGTGCCGATCGGGGCACGCTCCGGGTGGCCGGCAGGGCAGCGAAAAGGGCCAGGGCCGGCAGGATCAAGGCTCCTTGGCGCGCATACCCGAAAAAGAAGATGGCCACGGCCACCTTGCTGGCCACGTACAGGAGCCAGGGCTGGAGTGGCTGGGAGCGTCGGCCCGACCAAGCCCCGGCGACGACCAGGACCAACACGCCGACCTGCCAAACGGCGCCAAGCGGGCCGGGCTCGGGTGTCACGATGTCGACCGCGCGCCGGGTGCCGGTCAGACCGAGCGGCAGGTTGTACCCCGTCACGCCGAGGGAAGCCCCCTCCCAGAAGAAGCGCAGCTTGCGAGCCGCCAGGCGCGCGAAAGCCCCCGGGTCGTGGATAATCCATTTCACCCCAATCGAGTAACCGTGCACCAAAAGCTTCAGGTGGGGCGGGTACTCGAGGGCGAGCCCTGGTGGCGGCAAACCGGCGATGAGGGGAGTCGGGTAGCGCCCGCTGCCGAAAGCCAGAGGAGGCGGCACGTCCAACGGCCTTCGATCGAAACCGCCATTCGCGCCTGGATGGTTCGCAAGGGCGAAGTTCAGGGGACCGTAGCTCGCAACGAAGGGGTGGGGCAGCGGCTCGGGGAAGTAGCCGAAGGCCTGGTCCAGGATCGCCAGGTCGTCAGGGACCACCTCCCGCCGCCCACGCCACGCCACCGTCGCCGCGACGAAGAGCGAGGCGGACCTCCGGCAGAAGGCCGGCAGGGCCTCCCGGCGCCGAGCGGCCTCCGGCGCCCAACGTACGCCAGCGAGGGCGGTCTCGACGGCGAGGAGCGCCCGCTGCGTGGCGGGGGGCCGCACGGGCTCCACGGTGTTGAGCCGGTCGATGGCTCGCCAGGCCGCCAGTTGCCACGGGACGAGCGGTGCCAGGAGCGCCGCAACTCCCAGACCGATTCGCTGCGGCGTCTTCGCCAGTAGCGGGAACGCCAGCCCCGCGAACAACGCGTGCTCGACACGGAACAAGCACGCGACGCCCTGGAGGGCGCTCCAGAGCACGAGCCAGGAGCCTCGTCGGCGCGCGTCCTCGAAGACGGCGAAGCTCGCGAGGACGATCACGAGGTAGGGCGTCTCGTTGTTGAGGGAGCTCGAGAGCAGCAGCGGGCCCGTCGCCATGGCAGTGAGCCATCCGGCGCCGCGAGCCACACGGACATCGAAGCTCCGTGCTGCCGCGGCGTAGACCAGGGGTGCGAGCAGGGCGCCGAGCACGATCCAGAGAAGACGAAGCCAGGGGATTCCCGACGCCTCGCCGTTCCACACCAGGGCCAGCAGGTACGCCATCCCGGGTGGACGCAGCGGCAGGCCCAGCTCGAAGACCTCGCCCTGCCGGATCGCCTGGGCATGGGCCAGCCACACGGGGGCATCACCCTTGAAGCCTGCGCTCCAGGCCCAGCCCGCGTCGGGTGTCGCGCGCCAGAACAGCAGGCGCAGCAGCAGCGCAAGCACGAACAGCAGCGCGGCCTCCCGCCAGAGTCCCTTCTGGACGCCGGCGCCAGAACGTGCGGGCTGTCCTTCCGGCACTACTCGAGCTCCACCACGCTGCGCCCCCCGCGCACGGTCGCGGTGGTCCTCTGCCCGATCTTCAACGAGGACCAGCGCGCGTGAGGCAACGCCAGGCGATACTCGCGCTTCCCACGCAAGACGGCGGTGTAGGTCTCGTGCCGCCGCCCCTCCCGCTCACCACGCCCCAGGCCGGGATCCGGCCAGTGGGGGGTCGGATCACGTCCCGACGCGCGTGTGGTGCGGTCGGCCACCCAGCGCTCGATCTCGTACGTGTGTTTCAGCCGGTAAACCGGCCGCGAGCGATACACCGGCCGGCTCTCGTAGACGTCTTCGAAGAAGCCGTTGCCGAGGTCCCGCCTGCCCACCTTGACCCGCTCCGTGCCGACCTGCTCGCGCTCCTCGTGGTGGACCTGCCGGCGCCCGCTCAACACCCGCGCGCCCGAGGGCAGGTCCCCCTCCCAGGCTTCCTCGCGCACGCTGCGGTACGCCTCGATCTCGATGCTACGTTCCCATTCGAGGCCCACGACCTCCACGCTCTCGACGGTCTTGCGCAGCGCCGTGTAGAGAAGGAGGCCGGACAGGATCGCGAGCAGCGTGAAGCAGCCCCAGGCTCGGGGGCCACAACCAGCGCGCCGCTTCGGAGGCGGTGGGCCCGCGGTGAAGCCCTGGGGCGGAGGAGGAGCGTCGGGCATCTCGAGCACGGGGCGCGAGGCAGCCATGCCCTGCTCCGCGCCACATTGCACGCAGCGCACCGCGGCCGGCCGGTTTGAGGTTCCGCAGAACGGGCACAACCAGTCGGCGCCGGCGCGCGCGGTGGTGATCAGCGCCGCGTCCTCGACTGCGGGAGCCTCGTCTTCGAGAAAAAACGTGACGTCCTTGTCCCGGGTGGCCCCGCAGCCGGAGCAGCGCAGATCGCGCCCCCGGTTCACACCGGAACAATACGGGCAGGTCCATTTGCCCTCGCGGATGGCCATCGGGAGCCGCCAATCTACCCCAGTCGCCTCGGTAAATCGCAGCAGGCGCTGGGCTTCCCAACTCAGCCCGAAATCACCGAGCTGACATGGACACCGGCTCCCACGCTGCGTAGAGTCGTGCGGCGAGGTGATCATGCACGCGCTTGCCGCCCTGTTTCTGCTCTCGACGCCGGCCACGCCCGAAAAAGCCAACGAGTTGTTCCAGGCGAAGGACTACTCGGCGGCAGCAGCGGCCTACGCTGCCCTGTCGAAGGAACAACCGAAGAACCCCCTGTTCGCCTTTCGGCAAGGCGCCTCGCTGCTCGCCCTGGGCCGCGGGGACGAGTCACTGCCCTTCTTCGAGCAGGCGGGTTCCCTGGGCTTCCCGCCGCCTCTGATGCAGACCTGGTCGGCACGCGCCCATCTGAAGATGGGGCGGACGGACCAGGCGATCGAGGCCCTCGAGCGGGCCTCGGCGGGTGGCTTCGCGAACGTCGCGCTGATCGACAGCGATGCCGACTTCGAGGCGCTGCGTCGCGATCCGCGTTTCGCCGCGCTGCGCGAGACCGTGGACCGTAATGCCCGGCCCTGCGCGTACGGCCCGGAGTTTCGCCAGTTCGACTTCTGGATCGGCGATTGGGACGTGACCTCGGCCGGCGCCCTGGCCGGCACCAGCCACGTGGAGAAGATGCTGAACGAGTGCGTGCTCTACGAAAACTGGACCGGCAGCAGCGGCGTCAGCGGCAAGAGCTTCAATCTCTGGGACACCACGAGAAAGGAATGGCGCCAGAGCTGGGTGGACTCGACCGGCACCATCACCGAATACCACGGCCTCTTCGGCGAGGGCAAGATGGTGTTCCTGGCCGACAGCCTGTTGCCGGGTCCGGACAACACGCTGCGGCCGACGCGGCAACGCATGACCTTCTTCGACCAGCAGGGCACCGTGCGCCAACTCGGCGAGAACTCCACCGACGGCGGCAAGACCTGGTCGCTGGCCTACGACCTCCTGTACACGCGCAAGAAGTAACCGGCCCGCCGGGGGATAATCGCCCCGGAATGTCCATCCCCGAGCGCATCGGGCGTTTCCGCGTCGTCGAGCTGCTGGGACGCGGCGCGATGGGGATCGTGTACCGCGGCCTCGACGAAAACCTCGACCGGGAGGTCGCGATCAAGGTGATGGCCGGCCAGGCCGAGGCCGAGGCCCGCGCCCGCTTCAAGCGCGAGGCGCAGGCGGCCGCCCGCCTGCAGCACCCCAACATCATCACCGTCTACGAGCTGGGCGAGCATGCTGGCGCCCCCTTCATGGCCCTCGAGCTGCTGGAGGGCGTCGACCTCCAGCGCGGCATCGAGGCTGGACTACGCCCCGACCCGCGGCGCACCCTGCCCATCGTGCTGCAACTCGTCGCTGGCCTTGGCCATGCCCACGAGCGCGGCATCGTGCACCGGGACGTGAAACCCTCGAACCTGTTCCTGCCGCGGGGTGGACCCGCCAAGATCATGGACTTTGGCGTGGCGCGGCTGGCGGCCGGCACCACGGCCGGCGGCGGATTGACCAGCACGGGCATGGTGATCGGCACGCCGAACTACATGTCGCCCGAGCAGGTGCGCGCCGCGGAGCTGGATGGGCGCAGCGACCTGTTCTCGGCGGGTCTGATCCTCTACGAGCTGGTCACGGGGGAGAAAGCCTACCGCGGCGACTCCATCGTCTCGCTGCTCTTCAAGATCGCCAACGAGGACCCGGACTTGTCGTTGCTCCCGAAGGGCGACCGCTGGGCGGCGCTGCGCCGCGTGGTCGAACGCGCGCTGCAACGCGACCCGTCCGGCCGCTACCCCGACGCCGCCACCATGGGCGCCGACCTGCTGGCCGCCTGGCGCGAGCTGGGCGGCACGGGCGACTGGACGGCGGGCGTCGACCTGGGCCTCGGGCCGCAACGGAAGCCGCGGGCCGTGGAGCTGGGCACGACGAGTCCTCCCCTGGCGCCCCCGGTCGGTCTCGGCACCGCCCCGGCGGAGTCGGACGCCGCGCCCCCTGCAGCGACGGCCCGGGGCCCGGTGCGCCTCGCGCTGGCGCTCGGCATCGGCGCGCTCGTGGTCCTCGGCGGAACAGCGCTTTTCTTGTTTCGGCCGGCTACGTCCGCGAAGGGGGGAGCGCCGGCCATGATGCCTGTCCCCGACCCACCCGGCACGTCGCCCACCCCAGCCGCCGTCACGCCCCCGAGCACGGCCCCCAGCGTTCCGACCGCGCCGCGTCCTCGCCCGTCACCAACCGCGCCGCCGATCCGACCGTCGGCGACTCCGGAGCCCGTCGCGAGCGCGGAACCCACGCCCCCGCCCCCCGCGCCGCAGGACGCCAACGTCGACCACGCCGAGCAGCTGCTCGAGGCCGGCCGCTTCGGGGCGGCCCTGGCCGAAGCCCGGGCGGTCCTCGACCGCGACCCCAAAAATGCCCAGGCCCGGCAGGTCGCCGAGGAAGCGGAGGCCTCGCTGCTCATCGAGACCTGCCTGAAAAATGCGAAGGCCGCCCTGGCCCGCGGAGACAAGGACTCGGCCGTGGAGGAGCTGCGCAGGGGGCTGGCGGTGAACAACAACGAGGCCCGGCTGCTATCCCTGTGGCGCGAGGCCACGCAGTGACGCGACCGGCACGCGCCGCGGGCCGTTTTGGGCTACGATCTAGGTCGCTTCAAGGAGGATCGTTTCGATGACCTACGTGATCGCGGAGCCGTGCGTCAACACCAAGGACACCGCGTGCGTCGAGGTTTGCCCCGTCGACTGCATCCACCCGAAGAAGGACGAGCCCGATTTCGCCGCGGAGACCAAACTCTATATCGATCCGGAGACCTGCATCGATTGCGGCGCGTGTGTTCCGGTGTGCCCGGTCCAGGCGATCTTCCCGTTGGACGAGCTGAAGCCCGAGTGGGCCCACTACGCCCAGATGGAAATCGACTGGTACGCGAAGCGGAAGTAGGCCCCGCCGCCCGCGGGGGCGCCCGGGCGGCTGCGCCCGTTTGCTCCCCACGAGCCCGCAGACGCCGGGAGAAGTGGGCTGCCCGCTCAGCGGCGGAAGTGGTGCTGGACGGTCACCCGGACGCTGACGGGCACTCCGCGTAACATCGCCGGCCTGAAGCGCCAGCGTTGTACCGCCGCCAGCAGCGCGTTGTCGAGCAGGGGGCCCGCCGACTCCACGACCGCGGCGTTGATCACCTCTCCCGCCTCACTCACCCACAGCTCCACCACCGGCGTACCCTCCAGGCCGCGCTCGCGTGCCGTCTCGGGATAACCGGGCACCGCCCCGGAAAGGCGCAGCGGCGGCGTCACGCCGGGGCCGAAGCTCACGAGCTGTCCGGGGCGCACCTCGCCGCCAGGCGCGGCAAGGGGCAAGGTGAAGGTGATGGTGCGCAGCGGTCGTTCGGGCTTCAGCTCGATCGTGGCCGACACCGTCTCGCGTCCCCGCAGCTCCATCCGGACCAGGTGCCGGCCGAAGCTCAAGTCCACGGCATCGAGGGGCGCCCGGCCCAGCGCCTCGCTGTCCACGTAGACCTGGGCCCCGAGGGGGTCGGAGTCGAAGGCGACGACGGCCGCGGCGTGTCCGGTTGAACCCAGGGGCGGCGCCCAGGGCGGGGCGGGCAGGATGCGCGTCTCCTCCGTCGGCGACGCCGGCATCGGCACCTCGAAGGCGCTGGGCGCGGCGCCCCGCACCGTGGTGGCCGGTGCCGACTGCGGCGCCGGGCCGCCGCCCTCGGCATGGTGCTGGATCTCCAGGTCCTCCAGGTCGCTCGCGGCGCGCTGCAGGTCGCGATGGAAATCCATCGCCAGCACGTAGCGGCCCTCCGGGCGGGGCGTGAAGGCACGGGCAAACACCGCGTTCATCGCCTCGGGCAGGCGCGGGTCCACCTCCCGGGGCGGCACGTGGTTGCCATGGACGACCCGCGACACCACCTCGGTGATGCTCTTGCCGGGGAAAGGCGCGCGCGCGGTCAGCAGCTCGTAGGCCACGGCGGCCAGGGAGAACACGTCGGCGCGTCCGTCCACCTTCTCCCCCATCATCTGCTCGGGGGCCATGTAGCGCACCGAGCCCACCACGGTCCCGACGGCGGTCAGGTTGGACGAGTCGAGTCGCGCCACGCCGAAGTCCAGGACCTTGACTCCGGCGGGCTCGAGCAGCATGACGTTGGCGGGCTTGATGTCACGATGAACGATGCCCTGCTGGTGAGCATGGTCGATGGCGTCGGCAACCTGACGCACCACGCCGAGGACCTGTCTCACCGTCAGTTTCAGCCCCGACTTCAGCGCGCTGGCCAGGGAGCGGCCCTCGAGATACTCCATCACGATGTAGCTGGGGCCGATGTCGAAGATCTGCACGATGCCGGGGTGGTTCAGGCGACCCGCGGCCTCGGCCTCCCGGCGAAAACGAACCTGGAACTGGTCGCGCTCCTGGCCCGTCATGTACTCCGAGTCCTTCAACACCTTGACGGCGACCGGGCGCGCCAGGCGGGGGTCCACACACAGGTAGACCACACCCATGGCTCCTGCGCCGAGCTCCTCCAGCACCTGATAACGGCCGAAGAATGCGGGGGCGGTGCTCTGCATGCGCGATCAGGGGCGGTCGGACGCCGCACTCTAGCCTTGGCACCGGCAGGGGGTCAAACACGTGTTAGACTTGCCTCCCCTCCAAGGGCGAGCGATGGCGAAAGACCGCCGCAACGAACCACGCATGTCGCTCGTGCTTCCCGTGAAAGTGCGGGGACACGTCTCCGACGGCTCACCCTGGGACGAGATGTCGTCCACCGACGACGCGAGCTTCGGCGGCGCGTCCTTCGCACTGGACCACAGCGTGGAGCTGGGCCACGTGTTGACCCTGAACCTGCCGCTGCCGCGCCGCTTCCGGCGTTACGACCTCACCGAGGCGGGCTACCACGTGTACGCCCTGGTGCGGGACGTCATGGTCATGGGCCCCACGCGCCGGGTCGGCGTCATGTTCCTGGGCCGCAACCCGCCCCGGGATTGGGACAAGAACCCCGGCGGCCGCTACCTGCTGCCCAGCGATGCGCCACCCAAGCCGAAGGAGCGCCGCCGTTTCTCGCGCCTCGACAACGCCTACCTCAACTTGAAGCTGCAGCGCCTCGACTCCGCCGGCGTCACGCTCCAGGAGGAGCGCACCGTGGCCGAGAACCTCGGCAAGGGCGGCGCCCGAGTGATGACCTCCATGGCCCTGGCCAAGGGCGAGGTCGTGGTGGTGGAGGAAATGGGGGGGGACTTCAAGACCCGCGCCGAGATCCGGAACGTGTACATCGGCGAGGACCGTGTGCCGCGCCTCAACCTCGCGTTCCTCGACACCGAGGCACCGGACCGACTCGTCTCCTTGCACTGAAGTCACGCGTGAGCGTCGAGGACCCCGGCCCGGACTGCTACGACCTGTCGTTCCGCGGCGTGTACCCGATCGCCGAGCCCGCTGAGGTGGCCCTGGAGGACTATGCCCGCAGCCTGGTACAGGCCCGTGCCGCGTGGGGCCTGCGCTCGGCCGATGACCCGGGAGCGGTGCGCGGCGTCCACGTCTGCGGCCCCGGCGCACTGCCCACGCCCGCGCTGCTGAACGACCTCGAGGACTTCGCGCGTAGCCTGGTCACGGGCCCGGAGCGGGGCGGCCTGGGCTGGAGCTGACGCGGTTATCATTCGGCCGGAGGTTCCCAGATGGCCGACTACCTGCGCGTCGCCCGGCTCTACATGGTGCTGCTGCTGTTGGTCACGGCCGGCCGCTGGTTCGTGAGTTTCCGCGTGCCCTACGACGTGGGCACGGACAAGATGAGCATCTTCATCACGACCTTCTTCTCCTCGCTGTTTTTCGCCGCCTTCTGCCGGCGCTGGAGAGGTTACAGCGTGGTCCAGGCCATGAGCCTGGGTGCGATTTTCGGCCTGCTGTCCCAACTCGTGATCTTCGCCTCCACCGGGGCCTCCTACCTCTTGGGCCTGGACTCCTACTTCAACCACCCCAAGGCTCTGAACGTCCCAGCGGCGATCCCGATCGGGGAGGCCATGGGCCGGCGCGCCGGAGGCCTGATCGCCGGCCCGATCATCAACGCCATGGTGGCCCTGGTCGGATGGGCCCTGGGAGCCCTGCTCCCCGGCGAACGCAGACAGTGATGGCGCGCCTCCGGGCCGCGCTCCTGCTCGTCGCGGCGCTGCCGGTTGCGGCCGCGGAGGACAGACGCGAGGGTTATTCCGAGTACCGGCGGCGCGACACCCTGATCGTGGACGGCCAGCGGGTGCGCGCGGGAGTACGCACGAAGTTCAAGGGTCAGGGCGAGGCGCGCAGCTTCGAGACCATCCCCCTGGGCTACGAGGTGAAGCTGCGCGGAGCGCGCCTCTCCGACGGCACGATCCTGGCCAGCGAGGTCGAGGCCAAGCCCAACGGCAGCGCTTTCATGGAGGCGGACCTTGTCAAGGCCTTCGACGCCACCGAAGAGCAGTACCGCGAGAAGGGCCGCGTGTTCGAACAAGGAGAGAACGGCACGCAGACGAACCTGGGCCGGCTCGAGGAGTCGGGTCCGCGGGTGGAGCGGGTGCGGGCGATGTTGCGCCTGATCTGCCCGCCCTACCTGAAACCCGAGGAGTTCCGCGTCTACGTGGTCGAGAACAAGGAGTGGAACGCCATGGCCGCTCCGAATCGCTCGATCTACGTGTTCAGCGGGCTGCTCGACGCCATGGACGACGACGAGGTCGCGATCGTGCTGGGCCACGAGCTGGCCCACGCCACCCACGAGCACTCGCGGCGCGCTTTCAAGAAGCAGATCTTCGTGACCCTGGGCGCGACCGCGATCGCGGTCGTCGCAGAGTCCCAGATCGAGAACGAAGCCAAGCGGATCGGCGCCCAACTCGGCACCATGCTCGTGGCTTCGGCCCTGAGCAGCGGCTACGGCCGCTCCCAGGAGGACCAGGCCGACCGGGTGGGCCTGCGTTACGCCTGGGAGGGCGGATACGAGGTCACGAAGGGGCCGGGGCTCTGGGAGAAGTTCGCGGAGAAGTACGGCGACACCAGCAAGGCCGTGAACTTCTTCTTCGGCAACCACTCCGTCGCGAAGGACCGGGCGCGCAACCTCCGGCAGGAGATCACCTGGAACTACCAGTAGCCGACGCCATGCTTGGCCGGTCGGTGTCCCACTACCGGGTCACGCGAAAACTCGGCAGCGGCGGCATGGGCGTGGTGTACGAAGCCGAGGACACCCAACTGGGGCGCCAGGTGGCCCTCAAGTTCCTGCCGCCGGACATGGCCAAGGACGCGGCGGCCCTCGAGCGCTTCCAGCGCGAAGCCCGGGCCGCCTCGGCCCTCAACCACCCCGGGATCTGCACCGTCTACGCCATCGAGCAACACGAGGGACAACACTTCATCGCCATGGAGCTGCTCGAGGGTGAGACCCTCGCGGTCCGGGTCAGCCGCGGGCCCGCGGCGCTGGACCTGCTCCTCGATCTCGGTATCCAGGTCGCCGACGCCCTGGAGTCGGCCCACGCCAAGGGCATCGTCCACCGTGACCTCAAGCCCGCCAACATCTTCCTCAACACGCGCGTGCAGCCGAAGATCCTGGATTTCGGCCTGGCCAAGATCGAGCGCGCCCACCCCGGCGACCCGGGCTCCGAGGTTCCGACCGCGGTGAGGTCGAGTGGCCTGACCAAGGCCGGCACCACGCTCGGCACGGTCTCCTACATGTCCCCGGAGCAGGCGCGAGGGCAGTTCACCGACGCGCGCACGGACCTGTTCTCCCTGGGCGCCGTCCTGTACCAGATCGCGACCGGGAGCCCGCCTTTCACCGGCGAGACCTCGGCCGTGATCTTCGATGCGATCCTCAATCGTGAGCCGGCTCCCCTGGCCCGGGTCAGCGCCGGGCTGCCGGCCGACCTGGACCGCATCCTGGCCAAGGCCCTCGAGAAGGACCGCAACCTGCGTTACCAGCACGCCGGCGACTTGAAGACCGACCTGCTGCGCTTGAAACGAGACGTGTCGTCGGGCCGGCGCGCCAGCGACGTGGGTGACTCACGCTCCGGCGCCGGCAAGGCCGTGGAGAAATCCATCGCCGTGCTTTATTTCGAGAACCTGAGCGGCGTCAAGGAGGACGAGTACCTGCGCGACGGCGTCACCGAGGACATCATCACCGAGTTGTTCAAGATCAAGGAGCTCAAGACCTTCTCGAGAACGACCGTGCTCGCCTACCGCGACCGGCCGGTGACCGCGGTCCAGATCGGCCAGCAGCTCGGGGCGGCCTTCGTTCTCACCGGCAGCCTGCGGCGCGCCGGCAACCGCCTGCGCATCAACGCGCAGCTGGTGGACACCACGACGGACTTCCCGCTCTGGTCCGAACGCTACGACCGCGAGATGCGCGATGTCTTCGAGGTGCAGGACGAGATCGCCCGCAAGATCGCCGCGGCGCTGCGCGTCACGCTGTCGCCTCAGGAGCAGGAGGCCCTGGCCGCCAAACCCACGGCGAGCCCACAGGCCTACGACCAATACCTGCGCGGCAGGGGCTTCATGCGGCGGCGGACGCGCCAAGACCTCCAGTTCGCGCTCCAGATGTTCGAGACCGCCGTCTCGACCGACCCCGACTTTGCCCTGGCCCACGCGGCCTCGGCCTGTGTGTGTGCCCTCTTCTACACGGACTTCGACAGCGTTCCCGCCTGGATCGAGCGGGCGGAGGCGGCTGCCCAGCAGGCCGCCTCCCGGGGCAAGGACGACCCCGAGATCCAGGTCGCCCAGGGCTGGATCCGATACGCCCGGGGTGATCACGACGAAGCGGTCCGGCTGGCCGAGGCCGCCATCGAGCGCAAGCGCGACTGCGAGGGCGGCTACTACCTGATCCTGCGGGCCATGTTCGCCGCCGGGCGTTATCACGACGTCCTGCGGATCATGGACGCCGCGCTGGAGGCGAGCGGCAACGACTACAACGTGTACGTGCCGATCACCAACTCCCTGGCGGCACTGGGCAAGAAGGAGATCCTCGAGAACGTCCGCCAGCGCGAGATGCTGGCACTCGAGACCCACCTCAACACGGTGCCGGAAGACGCCCGCGCCCACATCCTGCTGTCGGCGGACTACGCGGCCGTCGGGCGCTACGAGGAGGCCACCCGGGACGCGAACCTGGCGATCGCGCTGCGCCCGAACGACGCCTTCATGCTCTACAACGCCGCCTGTACCTTCTGCCTGATGAACAAGAAGAGTGAAGCGCTGGCGGCGCTGGTGAAGTCCCATGCCGCCGGGTTCGTCGACGCGAACTGGGCGCGCCGCGATCCGGACCTGGCTCTGCTCCACGGCGAACCCGAGTTCGAGCGCCTCTACCCGGCGCCGGCCCCGCGTCTCACTCCATCCTGAGGGTCTGCACCGGATCCAGACGCGCCGCCCGCCAAGCCGGGAGAACGTTGGCGAGCAGGCCGGCGATGAGCAGTGTCCCGCCGCTGGCGGCCAGCACCAGGCCGTCGTGTGGTGCGATGCCGAACAGCAGGGTCGAGAGCAGCCGTCCCGCGCCGAGGGAGACCAGCACTCCCGCGGCGACGCCGGCAACCACGACGCGCAGGCCACTCCGGAGCACACTCGCGGCCACGTCGGCGCCTCGTGCACCCAGAGCCAGGCGGATGCCGATCTCGCGGCTGCGCTGGGACGCGAGATACGACGTGACGCCGTAGCTTCCACCCAGGGCGAGCAGCAACGCCTGAACCGCGAACACCGCAAGCATCCAGGAGTACACGGCGCGGGTCCGGAGGGATTGGAGCAGCGCCTGTTCCATCGTCTGCACACGGAACAGGGCCAGGTCGGGGTCCAGCTCCTGCACGATGGCGCGGGCCGATGCCGTGAGCGCGGTCGGGTCGCCTGCGGCGTGCAGCACGAGGCTCAGGTTCCCCGGGGTTTCCTCGGGCAGCGGAAGGTAGATGCCCGGGCGCATCGGGCGCTCGAGGCCGTAATGCCTCACGTCCTCGACGACACCCACAACCGTGTACCACGGGCTGTCGTTCGTGGACGACTGGCGGCGTAGCCGCCGGCCGACGGCGGCCGCCGCGTCCGGCCAGTGGGCGCGCTGGAAGCTGCGGTTGACGACCACCGACAACCCCCGGCCCTTGTGGCCGTCCTCCGCCTGGAAAAAGCGGCCCGCCAGGAGGCGCAGTCCGAGCGTCTCGAAGTAGCCCGCGGACGCGTAGCGGTAGAGCACCACGGGGTTGGGATCATCCGCGCTGCGGGGTTTGCCTTCGGCTTCGAAGAAGCTGCCCCAATGGCACCCGAAGGGCACACAGGTGATCGCACCGACGCCGTCCACGCCGGGCAGCGCCTGGAGCCGCCCGATCAGGCGTTCCCAGAACGCCAGCCGTCGCTCGGCGTCGGGATAGGCCGCCTCGGGCAGGGACATGGAGAAGGCCAGCACGTTGCTGGTGCGGAACCCGGGGTCGGTGGTGCGCACGCGCTCCCAGGCCTTGAGCAACAGCCCACCCGAGACCAGCAGCAGCGCCGCCAGAGCGAACTCCGCGCCCACGAGCAGAAACAGCGTGCGGCGCCCGCGCGGCGAGGCCGTGGTGCCGCCGGCCGCCGGGTGCATCGCCCCGCGCAGATCGGAGCGCACGGCCTGGATGGCGGGTGCGAAGCCGAACAACACGGCCGTCGCCAGCGTCACCAGGATCGCGAAGCCGGCGACGCGCCCGTCGAGTCCGAATTGAGCCCAGCGCGGCACCTCGTCGGGCACCGCGGCCACCAGCACACCGACAGCCCAGCCGCCGGCAACGACGCCGGCCAGTCCGCCGGCGACGGAAAGCAGCAGGTTTTCCGCGAAAAGCTGGCGCAGCAGGCTCCAGCGGCTGGCCCCCACGGCGATCCGGATCGCCAGCTCGCGGCGTCGGCCGATGGCCCGGGCCAACATCAACGCCGCGACGTTGGCGCACGCCACCACCAGCAGCAGGGCCACCGCGACCGTGAGGGCGCCCGCCGCCGTCGCGAACTCACCCACCAACATCTCCCGCAAGGGACGGACGTAGGGAGAGACGGTCTGCTCTCGGTCGCGAGCTTCCCAGATGGGAGCATGCGCCCGCAGCAGGTCGAGCTCCGCGTCTGCCACCGAAACGCCGGCTTTCAGGCGCGCGATGGCGCTACCGCCGTAACTCTGGCCCTGCTGGTTGGGATCCCCGGCGTTGGGCACGAAGAGGCGCGCACCCTCGGGGAACTCCGCCTCGGGGGGGAACACGCCGACGATGGTGTGGGCGACGCCGTTGAGGCGCAGCGATCGGCCCAGCACGTCGGGCGCGCCGCCGAACCGTTCCTGCCAAAGCCCCGCGCCGATCATCACCACCGGATTCGCCTTGGGCTTGTCCTCGTCGGGCGTGAAGTTGCGCCCGAGGCGCGGCGGCACGCGCAGCACGTCGAGGAAATCATGGCTCACCCGGGCGCCGCTGACCCGCTCCGCGCGCGAGCCATCCGAGAGGTTGTAGCTGACGGTGTCGTAGACCGCCATAGCCTCGAAGGCCTTCTGGGACGCGCGCCACTGGTGGAAGTCCGGGTAGTTGACGCCGACCACCTCCAGGTTCCAGCGCGGAGCCTTCTCGTTGACGAAAACCAGTCGCTCGGGATCCGGGAACGGGAACGGTCGCAGGAACAGCCCGTTCACCAGGCTGAAGACGGCGACGTTGGCGGCAATGCCCAGGGCCAGCATGCCGACGACCAGCAGGCTCGCGAAGTGGGCGCGCAGCAACAGGCGCAAGGCCTGGCGGAGATCACTGCCGAGCATCGAAACCCTCCTGGGCCGTGCGGGACGCGATCGCCGCGCACGCTGGCGCCACGCCTCCGAGCCCACGTCCAGGATCGCATGCAGCCACGCGGCGCCGATGGCGGCCCAGCCGTCACGCTGGGCGTGGCAGAGCCGCTCGAGGAACAGCGCCTGCATCGCGTCGCCGTGTTTCTCGCGCAGCGCGCGAGGCAGCAGCCGAAGCAACACGCGGTAGCTGCGCTCCTTCACCCGGCCTCGCCGCTGCGCACCTTGATACGCGCTCTCGCCAATTTCACCACCGAGGCCAGACGCCGCGTCTCGGTCGCGAGGGCGACGTAACCGCGTCCCGTGATGCGGTAGAAACGTTTGCGATGGCTGGGGTCCGGCCTGTCGTCGGTGCCCGCCGGCAGCTCCTCGATCCAGCCCTGCTCCGACAGGCTCTCGAGGGCCCCGTACAGGCTTGCGGGCCACAAGCGCTGTTCGCCGGCGGAGAGTCGCTCCGCATCCCGCGCGATGGCCTGGCCGTGTTTGTCACTTCCGGCCAGGGCCAGCAGGATGTAGTACTCGCGCGACTCGAGCCGCCCCACGGCTCGCTATTATATCCGTGGATACAATAAGTGCGCCGCGCTACGATGCGGCGGCGCCCGTCTCAGGGCGTTGTCAGGACGCCGTGGCGTCTCAAGATCGCTTGCACGCGGTCATGAGGCATCCCCAGGACCTTCGAGCCCTTGTGTCCCGTCATGGTACGGCCAGCGACCAGCGCGTTCAGGATCGCTTCCTCGGTGGCCCCCACCGTCGCCTCGAATAGCGGGCCCATGGCCTCGTTCGAGAGCGCGTCGAGCTTGGTTTGCCGCTCCGCGTCGGCTTGCGGGTTGGCGGTCGAGAACGCCACGAACAGGTCCCCGGAGCCGTTGCCGGCCACGCTGCCCGTCCGCGCCAGCCCCAGAGCGGCCCGGCGCGCCAGGCGTTTCAACTGGTGCGGCAGCAGGGGCGCGTCGGTGGCGACCACGATGATGATCGAACCCGAGTCCTCGCCGCGGACGAGTCCCTCGCGGATCTCTTCGCCGATCGGGATGCCCGCGACGCGCAGCTGGTGCCGGACCCCGAAGTTGGCCTGGACCAGCACGCCGACTGTAGAGCCGCCGTTCTTGGCGTCCAGGACCCGGGACGCCGTCCCGATACCGCCCTTGAACTCGTAGCAGACCATGCCGGTTCCACCGCCGACGCCACCCTCGGCCACCGGGCCGGTCTGTGCCCCGTCGACCGCACGGAACAGGTGCTCCGCCTTCACGTGCATGCCGTAGATGTCGTTGAGGCCGCCGTCCCAGGTCTCGGCCACGATCGGCAGCGACCAAACCGTCCAGCTCCAGTCCGTCGAGCCCGTGGGCCAGCGTTTCGCGGCGTAGGCGATCACGGCGTCGCGCACCACGCCGACGCTGTTCGTGTTCGTGATCGCCACCGGGCCCTCGAGCATCCCGGACTCCTCCAGCCAGTGGGTGCCGGTCATATCTCCGTTTCCGTTCAGGGAGAAGTAGCCGCCGAAGCACGCCTGGCGCGCCGCGTCGCCGCTGCCGCGCGGCATGACAACGGTGACGCCGGTGCGTATTCCGTCGCCCTCGATCAGGGTGGTATGGCCGACGGCCACGCCCGGCACATCGGTGATCGCGTTCCACCTCCCCGGCGGCCCGAAGGCGAAGGGGATGCCGAGGTCGCGGGCGCGCGGCTCCGCGGCCAGGGCGGGCAACGCGAGGACGAGGCAAGCAGCCAGGAATCGGAGCATGCACAGACTATAAGATGACCACAGATGTCCTGGAAGTCGGCGCTGGAGCGGGATCCCCTGGGCTTCTACCGCTGGCGCACGGAGCTGGGCGAGGTGAGGCTGTTCGTCACCGCGACCCTGCTCGCCGAAATGGAGGAGGGGCTGGGCGCGCAGATCCTGAATGCGCGCCGCTTCCCCGGCGTGCGCGACGTGGCGATCACCCCCGACGCCCACCAGGGCTACGGCGTCCCGGTCGGCAGCGTGATGGCGACCGACGGCACGCTGGCCATGGGCCCGGTGGGCTACGACATCGGCTGCGGCATCGCGGCCCTGCGCTCCGAGGTGCGCCGCGACCAGGCGACGCCCGAGCGGCTGAAGGCGTTCTCGCGCCAGGTGATGCGCCGGGTCGGCCTCGGCGCGGGCTCGCGCGGGCAGGCTGTCTCCGACGCCCGATTCCAGGAGGTGATCCGCGGCGGGGCCGAGGCCGTCGGCGCGCCACGCGGCACGGCGGAGCGCGATCGCATCCCGGTGGACGACGCCTGGGAGGTGCCGAAAGACTCGCGGGCCTGGCGCGGGCAACAGCAGCTCGGCAGCCTCGGGGGCGGCAACCACTTCATCGAGCTGCAACACGACGGGGAGCGGCTCTGGGTGATGTACCACACGGGCTCGCGCGGGTTCGGCCACGGCCTGGCGTCGTACTACTTCGGTCTGGCGCAGGCGGAGCTCAGCCTGTCGCGAGGCGACATGGACCTCGGCTACTTCCGCCCGGAGTCGCGTCACTGGCGGGACTACAAGAACGCAGTGGCGGCGGGCGGGAACTTCGCCATCGTGAACCGGCTGACGATCGGCCGCGAGGTGGCGGCGGCCTTCGGAGAGACCTTCGGCGCGGAGCCCGCGCTCGTGTACGAGATCAGCCACAACCTGGTCCAGGAGGAGCGGCACGCCGACCTCCATCCTAGGCCGGTCTGGGTGCACCGCAAGGGCGCGACCCGCGCGTTGCCCGCCGGCCACCCGATGCTCTCGGGCACGCGTTGGGAGAAAACGGGACATCCGGTGCTGATCCCCGGCTCGATGGGTGACTTCTCCTACGTGCTGCGGCCCAGGCCGGGTGCGGCGCGGGCGATCTATTCGGTGAACCACGGCTGCGGGCGCCGCAAGTCGCGCAGGGCGGCGCGGCGCGAGATCAGCCAGGCCCAGGCCAACCAGCGCATGAAGGACCTTGGGGTGCTGGTGAACGCCGGCGGTTCGGTGCCGGTGGACGAATCGCCGGACTGCTACAAGCCTGCCGGCGAGGTGATCCGGGCCGTCGTCGAGGCCGGCCTGGCCGAGGTGGAGGTGCGGCTGAGCCCGATCGCGAGCATCAAGGGGAACGACTAGGGCGAATCAGCCTGCCGACCCAAGGAGTCCGCGTTGCGACGTCGTCAGGTCCCAGGCGCCGTCGTTTTGGAGGTAGGATCTCCCGCGAACCCTATGCGCCTCGTGACACGCGGAGACCTGGACGGCCTGACCTGCACGGTGCTCATCACCCACTGCGAGAAGATCGAGGAGATCCTGCTGATCCACCCGCAGGACGTGACGAACAAGAAGTTCCGGGCGACCGAGGACGACATCCTGGCGAATCTCCCCTACCAGACCGGGTGCGGGAAGTGGTTCGACCACCACCTGCTGACCGAGAGCAACGAGCGGCCACCCGAGGGCTTCGACGGGCGTTATGCCTTGGCGCCGAGCGCGGCCCGGGTCGTCTACGAGCACTACATCGGCCAGCACCCGATGCTGCAGAAGTACGAGACGCTCCTAGCCGAGACCGACCGCCTCGACGGTGCGCTGCTCGAGATGGAGGACGTCCTCGACCCCAAGGACTACATCTTGCTCGGCTACACCCTCGACCCGCGCACGGGCCTGGGCGCCTACCGCGACTACTTCTTGATCCTGGTGGGCGCGTTGCAGAGCCGGCCGATCCAAGCCGTGCTGGCCCTGAGCGAGGTTCAGCAGCGTGTCGAGGCCCTCAAGCAGCAGGACGCGGCCTTCCGCGAGGCCACCCACAGCCGCTCCCGCCTGGAGGGCAACGTGGTCTTCACCGATTTCCGCGACCTCGAGAGGATCCCGGCCGGCAACCGCTTCCTGGTGTACACCCTGTTCCCCCGGGCCAACGTGTCGGTGCGGGTCCACCGGGGCCCGAGTCGCGAGCACGTCGCCTGCGCGGTGGGCCACTCCATCTTCAACCGCACCTGTCGTACCAGGGTCGGCGAGTTGATGTCCGAATACGGCGGCGGCGGACACGTCGGCGCGGGAACCTGCCTGCTTCCCGCGCAAGGCGCCGATTCCAAGATCGCCGAGATCCTCGAGCGGCTGAAGGGGAACGGCTGAGCCCCACGGAAAGCCTGCGCGAGGCAGGCCGCATCGCCCGCGCCGCGCGGGAACACGGCGCGGCGCTGATGGTTCCGGGCGCGCGGCTTCTCGACGTGTGCGTCGCCGTCGAGGCCGAGATCACGCGCCGCGGCGGCCATCCCGCCTTCCCCGCCCAGACCTCGCGCAACGCCGTGGCGGCCCACTACTGCCCGGCCCCGGACGACACCAGCGTCTACGAGCAGGGCGACCTCGCGAAGCTGGACATCGGCGTCCACGTGGATGGCTTCGTGGTGGACACGGCGCTCACGGTCAACATCGGGGCGTCCGAGGACGCCCTGGTCGCGGCCACCCGCGCCGCGCTGGACGCCGCGATCGCGCTGGCGCGGCCGGGCTGTCCGGTGCGGGAGTTGTCCGCGGCCATCGAGCGCGTGGTGGTCGGCAGCGGTGCCGTTCCCGTTCGCAACATTGGCGGACACGGGGTGGCGCGCTGGCGCGTCCACTGCCCGCCGCCCATCCCCAACGTCCCCGAGAACGGGCGCGAGGCCCTGAACGTCGGCATGGCGATCGCCATCGAGCCCTTTGCGACGAGCGGCGAGGGCCTGGTCTCGGAGAGCGGCCGGGCCGAGGTCTTTCGGTTCGACCCGCGTCATCCTGGTGACGGCGGCGTCGCCCCCGACCTGCTGGCCCGCATCCGCGACTTCCGCGGCCTGCCCTTCGCCCGGCGCCAGCTCGCGGGCTTCGACGCGGTCGCGGTGGAGGAGGCGCTTAGGATCCTCGCCGCCGTGGGCGGGCTCCAGGCTTATCCACCGCTGGTGGAGGTCAGTGGCGCGAAGGTGGCCCAGACGGAGCACACTCTTCTCGTCACGGATCTCGGCGCCGAGGTGCTGACCGCCTGACGGCTACTTCTGTTCCTCTTCCTCGAGGTCGTAGGGCAGCGGTTGAGGCCCGGGCACGATGCCCGCGATGTCGGGGTCGTCTCCCTCGCTGCGTTCGAGCTTGACCCGCCCTTCGCGGCGCTCCTTCATCTTGGCGGCCTTGTCCCGCGCGCGCTCCTGGCGGGCGATCTCACGTTGACGCTTCGCGAAGGTGGCCCGGCTCTTGCCCGCCATGGGCGCTGATTCTAGCATGACTGCCCAAATGAGCCTGACCCCTGTCGACCCCTTCCGTCCTGGGCTCTTCCAGGGCAAGACCACGATCGTCACCGGCGGCGGCAGCGGGCTCGGACGGGCCATCGCCCTGCGCCTGGCTTCACTGGGCGGCAAGCTGGCGCTGCTGGGCCGACGGCCGGAGCCGCTCGAGGCGACGGCCCTGGAGATCCGCGAGCAGGGCGGCGAGGCGGCCGCCCTGCCCTGCGACATCCGCGACATGGAAGCGGTTCGTGACGCCTTCGAGGCGGCCGAGAAAGCGCTCGGACCCGTGGACCAGCTCGTGAACAACGCCGCCGGCAACTTCCTGTGCCCTTCCGAGGACCTGTCGCCGAACGCGTTCGACTCGGTGCTGCGCATCGTCTTGCATGGTTCCTTCCATTGCACGACCGAGCTGGGCCGGCGACTCATCGCCCGCGCGGCGCCGGGCCAGGTGCTGTCCATCGTCACGACCTACACCCAGAGCGGCTCCGCGTTCGTGTTGCCCTCGGCCTGCGCCAAGGCCGGCGTGGTGGCCCTGACGCGCTCCCTGGCCGTGGAGTGGGCCGTCTACGGCATTCGCCTCAACGCCATCGCTCCCGGTCCCTTTCCCACCGAGGGGGCCTTCAGCCGGCTGATGCCGGGAGGGGAGCTGGAGCGCCAGGCCAAACGACGCATCCCCAGCAGGCGCTTCGGCGAGCACTGGGAGCTGACCAACCTGGCCGCCTACCTGTTGAGCGACGCGAGCCCGTACCAGACCGGAGACGTGGTCACGATCGACGGGGCCGAGGCGCTTTTCTCCGGACAGCAGTTCGCCGCCTTCGCCCACTTCGACCGCGCCGCAGCCAAGCAGATGATGGCGGCGCTGAAGCCGAAGAAGTGAGGTCACGCCTGCGCGTGCTCCCGATCGGGAAACCCGAGTTGTGCTTCGACTCTCCGTGAGCACCGGCTCCCCACCGACCAGCGATCCCCAGCCGTCACGAGCGAGGCTCGCCCATGGGCCACTCAGCTACGTCGACGAGGGCCCCCGGCTGGCCCCGGCCCTGTTCGCGGTCCACGGCATTCCGGGCTCGGTGCGCGACTTCCGCTACCTCGCACCACACCTCACGGAACGCGTGCGCTTCGTCCGCCTGGACCTTCCCGGCTTCGGCGGCAGCCCGGCCCACGAGCCCGCGGTGTCCCGCCTCGAAGGGCGGGTCGAGGCGCTGTTGGACCTGGCATCCCACCTCGGCCTTCGACGGTTCGCGGTGCTCGGCCACTCGATGGGTGGGGCCACCGCGGTGCTCACGGCGTCGCTCCGGCCCGAACGGGTCACGGCCCTGGTGCTTCTCGCCAGCGTGGGCCTACGCCCCCACCGCGGCCTCGGCCTGAGTCCCCGCCGCTTCCGGGCACTGGGCCATGGCTTCAGTGTCCCGGGCCTGCGAGGTCTGCTGGTGCGCGTCGCCCGTCGACGCTACAAGCGCCGGCGCCTTCCCGGGGCCGACGAGCTCGACGCACGCGCTTTCGGCGTGCACTTCAAGGCGATCGGCGCCGCCGACTTCGCGGTGCTGCGCCGAGCCTTCTCGGGCCCCCTGCCACCGACCCTGCTGGCCTACGCCCGCGACGATCACATGGTGGAGGCCGCCCTGCAGGAGGAGCTGGCGGCGAGTTTGCCGGCGGCCCGCGTGTTGGCCTTCGAGAGCGGCGGGCACAACATCCAGAAGTCGCGGGCAGCCGAGCTGGGTGGCTCGATCCTCGAGCTGCTGGGCGTATAGTCGGGCCGTGACGGCGCACGCACGCGAGACCACCCTCGACCCGGCGCGGCCACTCGCGGGGGACGAGCTCCCCCGCAATCGCTTCGTCGTGCTCTACGAGATCGGCCAGCAGATGCTCGAGTCCAGCGAGCCGGCCGACGTGCTCGGTCGCATCCACGAGAGCCTGCTGGCGGAGCTGAAGCCCGATCACGCGGCGATCCTCGGAGTCGACACGGACGGCCGCCTGCGCCCGCTCCACGCCCATGCGCTGGCCCTGGAGGGGCCCGAGGCACGCTGGCCGCTCAGCCATACGGTGCTGCGCCGGGCCCTGGGCGAGGGCCTTGCGGTCCTGGCCGAGGACGTCCAGCAGGACGCGGACTTCTCCGGCGCCCAGAGCATCCAGCGTTTCCGCATCCGCTCGGTGTTGTGCGTCCCGCTGGGCAAGCCGGCGCGCGGCGCGATCTACCTCGACAACCGCAGCGATCGACCCTTCGCGCCCGCGGACCTCGAGTTCCTGTCGGCCGTGGCTCTTTACGCATCGCTGGTCCTCGACCGAGCCCGCGAGCACGCGGCGACGCGTGCGGACCTCGAAACGAGCCGGGAGCGGCTGGACGCCCTGCAATCCGAGCTGCGGCGCCACGAAATCGTGGGCCGCTCGGCGGCCCTGCTCCACGCCTGGGACACCGTACGCCGCCTGGCGGCGGCCGGCGCCCGTGTGCTGCTCCGCGGGGAGACCGGCACCGGCAAGGAGCTGTTCGCCCGCGCCTATGCCGCCGCCAGCCCGCGCGCCCGGGGCCCATACGTCCCGGTCACCATCCCGGCCCTGGCCCCCACCCTCGTGGAGTCCGAGTTGTTCGGCCACGTCAAGGGCGCCTTCACGGAGGCGGCGCGCGACAAGAAGGGCCGCCTGGAGCTGGCCGACGGCGGCGTGCTTTTCCTCGACGAGGTCGGCGACATCGAGCCCTCCGTGCAGACCAAGCTCCTGCGCTTCCTCGACTCGGGTGAAGTCTCCCGCGTGGGCGACACCACGTTGCGCCGTGTGGACACCCAGGTCGTCTCGGCAACCAATCGCGACCTCGAGCGCGACGTGAGGGAGGGGCGTTTCCGCGCGGACCTGATCGCGCGCCTCGGCCACGCGGTCACGCTGCCGCCGCTGCGCGAACGCGCGGAAGACGTGCCGGTCCTGCTCGAGCACTTCCTCGCGCGTCACGACCGTGCTCGGACCAAGTGTTTCGCCCCCAACGCAATCGCGCTGCTGCGCCGCCACGCCTGGCCCTTCAACGTCCGTGAGCTCCAGCAGGTGGTCGAGCGGGCGGCGGTCCTGGTGGACGCCGACGTGATCCGGCCCGAGCACCTGCCCGAGTACCTGCAGCGCGAGGCCGCCGTGCGGCCACCCGCCTCGGACGGCGCGCCCGGGCCGCTGCGGCAGGTCGTCGAACAGGCGGAGCGGGCCCACATCCTTCAGGCTCTCGAGCACACCGGCGGCAACAAGCGCCGCGCCATGGACCTGCTCCAGATCGCCCCAGAGACCTTCTACCGTAAACTCGAGCAGCTCGGGATCAAGAAATAGCGTTCGTTCGACAATCGAACGGCGTTCGATCCCGGGACGCCCGTGTTTCCTCCTTGCGTCGTCGGATCAACGACTTGCCGCGTCCGAGTCCCGGCACTCCGGTTGCTCTAAGGGGAGGGCGAACGGAGGACTTCGATGAAGAAACTGTCATCTGCTGTCGCTCTCATGCTCACACTGGGCGTCGTCGCTTGCGGAGACAACGGGCCGACGGCGCCCCCTCGGCCGTTGCCGGCGGTGGCCGGCACCTGGGGCGTGCAGTGGCTGGTGCAGTTAGAGCGCGCTCGCGACGGCTTCAGCGGGTCGTACTACTGCTGGGGCAGCATGACGTTGTCCCAGTCGGCGACGGCCGGGGAGGCGGCCACGCTCTCCGGCTTCACGGTCGTTCAGGGCGGCTGTCCGCAGGGCACCTTCGACGTCGGCGGTACGTTGCGCCCCGATGGCTCGATGACGTTGTCGACGGGCGGCCCGCGCCCCAACGAGGGCCAGTGCCCCGTCGTCGAAGCCGCGCGGTACGTGGGACAGGTCTCGAACAACGTGTTCTCCGGGCGCGCCGACGAGACCGTGAACTGCCCGGGGCCGGGTGAAGGCGAGCACCGCTTCAACTACGTGATGACGGCCTACAAGAACGTCAACTGAGACCGCCATGCGCGCCTCGAGCTGTCTGCTGCTCGTGGCCCTGACGGCGTGCTCTTCGGAGCCGCCGTCGGGGCCGTCCCCCTCGCCCCGGCTCCCGACGCCGACCCCGGTCGCGACGCGGCCGCCGCCCTTCCGTGGTGAATACGAGCTGTCCGTCACGATCGCCGCGGAGTGTGCTCGGGAGTTTCCGGTCGCGCTGCGGGCGCGGCGCTGGGACGTCGTCGTGCGGGACGCGGGCGATCGCTCCGAGCTCGACTTCGTGGACCCCGACGTCGCCGACGCCGTAAACGGGCCCGGATACTCCAGCCAGGCCGTCGTCGGGGCCTCGGGGGAGGCGCGCCTGTTCCTGTCCTTCGCCGAACTCCTCGGCTACTCCCGGGGCGATCGTGGCGAGCCGCTCATCCTGTGGCTCGAGGCCGTCTCGTCGGACGGCGACGATTTCGTGCCGCTGCGTGGCCCGAGCCTGGAAGGCCACGTGCTGGGCCGGAGCTCCTACGACGCCGGACCTAGTGCGCGCGTGGAGTGCCGCAGCGAGCGCCACGACTTCTACCTGCGTCCCCGCTAGCGCGGCGCCAAGGGCGCGCTGGCCGAGGACGATCCGCGTCAGGGCAGGTTGACGCGCAGCCGGTCCGCTGTACCGAGGTTGAAGGTGCCCGCGCTGGTCTCCAGCGTGACCAGGGCGGTCCAGTCGTTGTAGCGCGACACGCCGCCGGGCAGGTTGGTGCACAAGAGCGCGCTGCCGATCTGCACGGTGACGCTGGAGCGGGCCGCAACCGTGTCGGGCAGGGGCGAGCCCGGCTGGGTGGTGGACTGCCCCACTTCGGAGGGCACGTCGGGCGACTCCACGATGGTCATGCGCACGGACACCGAGCGGATGGCCAACGTGGCGTCAGCGCCGTTGTTCGCATCGACGAGCACCGTGAAGGGCAGCGGCGCGTTCACGTTGCCGTTCGGGCACAGGATCACGGTGGGCGAGAAGTGCGCGTTGGTGAACGACGGCGCCGGGGGAGGGGGGCTCGACCCGCCGCCGCCTCCGCCCGCGGCCAGCGCCACGCCGCCGCCCACGGCCGCCAGGGCGCCCACCGCGACCAGGGGCGCCTTCGATCCTCCCTTCTTCGCGGGCGCCGCCTGGGCGAGCAGCTCCTGGCGCGCCGACTCGAAGACGCGCACCACCTTGGGCGAGAAACGGTCCTCGCCGATGCGCAGGCTCGGATCATGGCCCAGCGCGGCCTTGAACTCCTCTCGAGCGGCGTCGAGCTCGGTGAGGGCCACGCGGGCGATGCCGAGCTGCAGGCGGGCCTGGGCCGCCTCGAGCCGGCGCCCCGGCTCGGCCTCCAGACGGCGCGCCGCCTCTTCGAGGGTGCTCACGGCGGCTTCAAAGTCACCCTCGCGGACTTGCTGGATGCCCCGGGCCAGGCCCGCATCCTGCGCCACGGCGAAGTCCACCACGCTCAGACACGCAAGCACCACGAGCACCCGGCTCACGAGAATCACGACCTGGCCTCGAGCCCCTAGCGCCGGCGGATCCCGTCGCTCGTCAGGTCCACCAGCAGGCGGAGCGTGTCCCCTGCGCGTATTGTGACCCGCCGCGGGAACGGCTGGAAGTCGGGATGGCTGAGGAGCACGTCGTGGACGCCGGCAGGCAGCGGGATGCGGGGCATCGGCGTTTGTCCGACGATCACGCCGTCGATGGAGACGTCGGCCCACGGCGTCACGCCCAGCTGCAGCCAGCCCGTGCCGGTCGCGGCGGCGCCCTCGGGGGCCGTCGTGGCTGCCGGCGTGGGCTCGGGCGTGGGCG
>Ga0187893_10000453_pt1 | contig 107446 bp, 101 predicted proteins | sample MA1701074metaG_FD_139574 | JGI IMG/M metagenome (GOLD analysis project Ga0187893, IMG submission 139574) | White microbial mat communities from a basaltic lava cave in the Kipuka Kanohina Cave System on the Island of Hawaii, USA - MA170107-4 metaG ...
GAAGCAGCATTTTCCCCGCCCCCTCGCCGTTGGCGGAGCCCGCCGAAATCAGCCCCCAGCGTTTTCCGCCGGTCGATGTGTTCTCCAACTCCAGCCATGTACCGGCGGTGTGCGAGGTCGCCATCTTCTCCATGATCTGAGCCGTACCCGAAAGGTGCAGCGGAGAAGTAGGCGTCGTGGTTCCGATGCCGACGTTGCCGGGGTTGGTGTTGAAGATGTTGGCTCCGGCGGTTTGCCAGGGCCCCGATCCGCCCGGACCGCCCAAGGCGAAGATCGCGTAGGGCGCTGCGCTCAGTTCCTGGCGCGGCGTGAGGGGGGTGAAAGCCCCTGCGCTGGCCCCGTCGCGGACGCGCACGTCGAGCCAACGGCGGTTGCCGTCGAACGCAGGGCCGAAGTCGAGGTCCACGGTGATGAGGCCGTTCTCGACCAGGACGTCGTTCTTGGGGATCATGCTTCCCTGCTGCGCGCCGCCTGCTGCAAGATCGAAGAGGCGGAACTCGAAGTCGTACGCGCCGGCGGCCGGCGCGCCGCCTTCTTTGAGCTGACCCTGATAGGTGAAGGCCGTTGTCAGCGGCGCGGCCGCGAGAGGTTTCCCAAGGCTTGCCAAGAGGAGGAGCGCTGCTGGCCATTGATTCATGGGTTTTCTCCCTTACTCGGTGAACGTGTTTCCTTGATGAGTGATTCCAGTCGGGAACTTGACCAAGAACGCGTCTGTTTCGTGTCATGGTTCGTTCCCCGCTTGGGCCGCGCGGTGCGCGCCTTTCCAGTGTGCTTGATGGCATGGCAAGAAGCATCCTCTCGCGATATGATTACGGACCCTCTTTCCCGACGTGTGCCATTGTAGCAAAAGGCGCCCGCATTCGGAACCGCATGGGCTCGTCGAAACCTCGCGATTCCCAGCCCGCGGGCGGGTTTATTGGACCGTCGCCGAGAACCTCGATACCATTGCTTCCTGAAAGGCGCCCGGGCCCAAGGAAATGCCACGCCTCGTCACGCGATCATGGGCGACGTCGAAGAACACCGCAACCCGTTGCTCCGTTTCGCGCGCGAGGTCGCGAGATGGACCCTGGAACAACGCCGAGGCGACGCGCCGTCTCGACCCATCATCCACGGACGTCATGGGGGCGTTTTTGTGACGCTATACGGCGGCAAGACTCTGCGTGGATGCGTGGGGACGTTCGTGCCCACGGACGATCTCGCCGCGACCGTCGCCGAGGTAACGGCCGCCGCGCTCGCCGATCCCCGCTTCGAATCCGACCCGATCACGCCCGCGGAGCTGGCGTCCTTGACCATCGAGATTTCCTTGCTGACCGAGCCAGTGCCCGTGGCGGATCCCTTGGTGTTGATTCCGGGCATTCACGGCGTCATCGTGCGTCGCGGGGCACAAACGGGTTGCTTCCTTCCCAAGGTCGCCCGTGAGCGCGGTTGGTCGGCCGCGGAGTTCCTCTCCCAGTGCTGCACCATGAAGGCCGCTCTGCCGGCGGATGCTTGGCGGGATGCGGCAACCCAAGTTCACTTGTTTACCGCCGAGCAGTTTTCCGAACCGGTGTCGATGTAGCTCAGCATGTGAATGTCACAGGCGTGTCTCACCGTGGACCCAGTCAACCCTGTCATGAGGGCGTGCCGCGTTCTGCCCGTCAGAGCAAAAAGTTGTCAAAAGGGCTTCATCGCGCTGCTCAAAAAAACGGAAAAAACTACAAAAAAGGGGGTGACAAGCCGAAAAGACTCGTGTATACTACGCACGGTTCTGCAGGAATCGAACCTTCTGTTGCGGTCTGCCCCGTCGTTTGATATGCTCCGTTTTTCAGAAGCAGTTGGCAGGCCTAGGTAAGGCCGAATCTCCTCCAGATCGGGATGCCAAGGACGGCGGCGACGGGGTCGATTCCTTCAAAAAGCTGCAACCGGTCGTGGACAGAAACGCCCCGGTCAAGGGTTCGATGCTCGGATACAGGGTCGTGGCGGGGGATTTCGTGAAGCAAAGAAAGAACCTTGTCGCGAGTGCGCGCGAAAGGTCGTAAACCGATCATCGGCTTGGCCGGCGGCATCGGTGCGGGCAAATCGACGGTCGCTCGCATCTTGAAATCACTGGGCGCCGCGGTGATTGACTCGGACGCCCTGGCCCATGAAGAACTAAGCGACCCCGGCGTCATCGAGACGTTGCGGTCCTGGTGGGGTGACAGCATCTGTTTGCCGGGTGGTCTCGACCGGAAAGCAATCGCGGCAATCGTGTTCGACTGCCGGGATGAGCTAGAACGCCTGGAACATCTGTTGTACCCGCGCCTGCACCGTCGGCGGGAGGAATTGGTTGCCGGCTACGACTCTGATCCAGGCGTACGAGCGGTCGTGCTGGACGCCCCTAAGCTTTACGAGGCTGGTTTGGGGGAGTATTGCGACGCTGTGATTTTTGTGGAAGCCGATCGGGCGACGCGCGCCCTTCGAATCGAGGCTGACCGCGGCTGGTCCGAGGAGGAGTTGCTTCGCAGAGAGAAGCTCCAGGATCCTCTCGACAGCAAGAAGGCGAGAGCTGATTATGTAGTCACCAACCGCTCGAATCGGGAGTCGCTACGAGCCGACGTTGAACGAGTTTTTTCCTCGGTGCTCGCCAAGTTCGCGTGAGCTGCAAGCCTGCGATTTCGTGAGTACCGAGACTAGGGATCAAGAAGAACCAAACCAGGCGCCTCCGTGAGAGGCATGTCCAAGTAGGAGGATAAAGCCCATGGCGAAAGCCACCACCGGAAGGGTGCGGATCGGTCGAAAGCGCACCACAACCACCGAAGAAGAAAGCCCCATGGCCGCCCCGCCGGTCGAAATCGAAACGGAGCCCGAGGCGCCCGCCGAAATCGAGGAGGAGGAAGTCGTGGAAACGACGCCCCGCTTCGAGGATGAAGCGGCGCCGGCGAGCCCCATCGACGCCGAGACCCACGCCAAGTATGAGGAAATCAAGCGCGGCAACATCCACATCACCGAGCTGCAGAAGATGAGCGTGCAGGAGTTGCACGAGCTCGCCAAGCGCGAGGGGATGGAGGATGTCGTCGGCCTCAAGAAGCAGGACCTTGTTTTCAAGATCCTCAAAGAGCGCATCAACCGCAACGGGCTGATGTACGGCGAGGGCGTGCTGGAAATCCTCCCCGACGGGTTCGGCTTCTTGCGCAGCCCGGAGTACAACTACCTGCCGTGCCCTGATGACATCTACATCAGTCCGTCGCAAATTCGACGGTTCGGCCTTCGCACGGGGCACATCGTGGCCGGCCAGATTCGACCGCCCAAGGAGTCCGAGCGGTACTTCGCTCTGCTCCGCGTCGAGGCCATCAACCTCGAAGACCCCAATTTGGTCACGGAGAAGACAAACTTCGAGGACCTCACGGTTCTTCACCCCGAAGGACGGCTGTTTCTCGAGACCGCGCCCGACGAACTGAACATGCGCATCGTCGATATCGTCACGCCCATCGGCAAAGGGCAGCGCATGCTCATCGTGGCTCCGCCGCGCACGGGCAAGACGGTGCTTCTGCAGAAGATGGCCAACGCCATCGCCAAAAACCATCCCGAGACCTACGTGTTCATTCTGCTGATCGACGAGCGGCCGGAAGAAGTCACCGAGATGCAGCGGAACACTACGGCCGAGGTCATCAGCTCGACGTTCGACGAGCCCGCCGCGCGGCACATTCAGGTCGCGGAAATGGTCGTCGAAAAGGCCAAGCGACTCGTCGAGTACGGGCGCGACGTGGTCATCCTGCTCGACTCGATCACGCGTCTGGCCCGCGCCTACAACACGGAAGTCCCGCACTCCGGGAAGATTCTTTCCGGCGGTGTGGATGCCAACGCTCTGCAAAAGCCCAAGCGTTTCTTCGGCGCGGCACGGAACATGGAAGAGGGCGGATCGCTGACCATCATCGGCACGGCCCTGGTGGACACAGGCTCGAAGATGGACGAAGTGATCTTCGAGGAGTTCAAGGGCACGGGCAACAGCGAGTTGCATTTGGATCGTCGCCTGGTCGACCGTCGCGTGTGGCCGGCCATCGACGTGGCCGCCTCCGGCTCGCGCAAGGAAGAGCTGCTGCTCGACCCCAAGGAGCTGGAGTTGGTCTATCGCCTGCGGCGTGTGCTCTCTGACATGAACGTGGTCGAGGCCATCGAACTCCTGCGTGGTCAGCTCAGCAAGACCAAGAGCAACGCGGAGTTCCTGCTGACGATGAACCTGGCGTGATTCCGAACCCGGAGCGCGAGCGACGGGTCTTGACCGTTTGTGACAATTCGAGTCTCGCATTCAGACCCCGCGTGGCGCTTGAGGTTCTAACCGGAGGGAGTCGTTCGACATGAACATCACCATCAAATACTGCACGCAGTGAAACTACCTTCCCACGGCCGCCGGTCTGGCGGATGCGATCAAGAAGGAGTTTCAGGTTAGTCCCAAGCTGATTGAAGGCTCCGGGGGTGTCTTCGACGTCCACGTCGACGACACACAGGTCTGGAGCAAGCACGACGTGGGCCGCTTCCCCGAGCACAAGGAGGTGCTGACGAAGATCAAAGGCCTCGCCGCAAAGCCGAAATAGGCTCCCCCTCTCCCTCGTAGGGATAGAGTCGGGGTGAGGGTGAACCGCACAGTTGCCGGGACGCGCCGAGAATCAGATGAGATATGGATGTCCTGCTCAAGATCAAGCGGCTGGCCTTGTTCGGGCGAATCCGTTATACATGGAAGGCGCGCGACGAGATGGCGCGGGATGCGCTGAGAGACGAAGAAGTCGTCGAGTCGATTTCAACGCGCAGTCCATCGCCAAGGCTCTTCGGTCACGTGGCCGATACCGGCGGAGTGCGGGAGAAAAACTCTATGTCATCAAGAGCGTCACATACGACGGCACGTTCATCTACACGAAGGGCACAATCCGCCGGCACCAGGGCGCCGAAGTCTTCTACGTCCTTGTCTCGGCGAAAATCGCGACCTCCGAGGAATGAACCAGCTACCCTTACAAGCTGCGTAATGTGCGGTTCTCGCCGCATTCGCCAACAGCACGTCACCGTCCCCTTCGAGGACGGGAGTTCCGCCACGGTGAACGCCGAGGTCTGTGGCGCTTGCGGCGAGACGTACTTTGACCGCGAGGCGATGCAGGCGCTTGAGGCCGTTGACCATCGTTATCGGCGAAAGCGGGCGCGGGCGGCAAAGTAGTCGTTCTCACTACGCCAAGGGGTACTCATCAAGAAACCGACGCGACTCTTTGGGGGATTCGGCGGCAAGACGGGGGAAGCCGACGCTCTCTTCCTTGAAAGGAACGTCATCGCGACGAGAAGTTCGACTCTCGCTACAAAGGACTGCTCCTCTGCGACGCGGTCCGGAGGCTGTAGAAGGAACGCCGGAGTGATGCGGCGTTTTTTCGCGGACGCGTCGCGAACAAGATATGAAAAGAAAGACGGCGGAGAAGCGAAAACTCCTCCGCCGCCTGTTTTGCTCGTCAACGTTCCAGTGCCGCACCTTGACACTGGTTCTTGAGAGTTACGATACCATGGCCTTGAGGTTCTTGAGCGGCAGCACCTTGACGACCTTGCGCGCCGGCTTGGCCTTGAACATCATCGGTTCCTTGGTGAAGGGGTTGATGCCCTCTCGCGCCTTGGTCGCGGGCTTATGAATGACCTTGATCTTCATGAGACCTGGGACCGTGAAAATGCCGGGGCCGCGCTTGCCCAAGTCGGCCTTGATCAGCGTGGACAGCTCGTCGAATAACGCCGACACCTGCCGGCGCGATAGCTCGCTGGCGTTGGCCAACGCGCCGTAGACCTCTGACTTTGATCGTATCTTTCCGCCCGCCGGGATCGCCTTTCTTGCCATTCCAAGCCTTCCTTTCAGTAGTTCGGTTACCGATCCGTCTCCAGACGGCCCAGAATCTAGAACGAGCCGTACTCAAAATCAAGCCTTTTTCCAGGGAAAAATGAAGAAAAACGCATACGTCGCGGAAGCCCGCGTTACGCCGTCGCGATGCTAGGCTTGGTCAGCCGTTGCCAACAGGGGAGATCGGCGGCGCCGGCGGCGCTTCTTTGCGTTGCCGGACTTGGGCGGCGTGGGCGTCCGCGGCGAGGCCGTCTCGGCCATATCCAGGGCCTGCTGGGCAGTCTTGGCCATCAGGTCGGCGTTGACCTCCTTCCACAGGCCGTCGGCGCGGTTGAACACCCCGCCGGAGACCATGATGTTCATGGTGGGATTGACGTCGATGTCGCGAACCAGGTCCACAAGCCGCCTCACCCCCGGCACGCCGCCCGGCTGCGTGCCGAAAATCAGCAGGATTTCCGGCCGAAGTTGACCGATCAGGCTCAGAATCTCGTCATTCGGGACCCCTCCGCCCAAGAAATAGACGTTCCAGCCCCGGGCCTCGAAGAGGTCAGCACAGATTTGGGCCCCCAGCTCTTCCGGCTCGCCGTCCGCACAGGCAATCAGGATTCGACGTCCGTTCGGCTCGGATCGGGCAAGATGAGCCTGAAGCTGGTCAGCGATCGCGCGGTTGATCCGCGTGGCCATGTGCTCAGCGGCCACATTGATTCGATCGGCCCGAAACAGCTTGTCGACACGCTCCATCGCGGGCCAAATCAAGTCGTAATACAGGGCCGTGGCGTCGGAGACGCCCTGCAACTGCTCCAGGACAAACTCACGACACGCGATCCTGTTTCCCGCCAATAGTGGAGTCAGGTACTCTTCGACGGTGACCAACGTCGGCATGCAACGCTCCTTGCAACGGGCGGGACGGGTTCCGGAGGCCTAATCGACGCGGGCCTCCTGCCCGACCCTGGAGCCGTCTGACGCCTGACCAATGGACGACGCCGGTTCTTCCAGACCGACTAACCAGACTCACTCATTCAACCGCAAACGCCCAGTTTAATGGCGTTTTGGTGAATATGGGATAAATACGTAGAATCTATCGACGATCGCCGCGTTTTTTCTTTAGGCCGTTCCCGATCGGAAAACGAGTGTTTGCGTCAGTGGCCCGGGGGGCGCGGGATGTGTCCGGAGGGTATGCGCGACAGTGCTGTGGACAGGTCAGAGAACAAGATTGCGCGGTCACCGTTCAGGTCGCGGCGATCAGCGTCGCCCGTTCGGTAGGTCGGAACGGCACTCCGGAGCGGGGGTAGGTCCGCGTCGGACACCCGTCCATCGGCGTCGACATCGCCGACGAGGACCGGAAAGTGGACCGCGAAGTACTCGATACGACTCCACCCGCCGTTGACCACGGCATACCATTTGCCGTGCTCGAACGATGCACCGGGATCCTGAATTCGCAGGACATTGCCGTTTTCCACCGAGAAGCGAAGCCGGCTTGAGAAGTCGGGCCCGAAAAAGCCGCCATCCAGCATTTCAGTGACCAGAATGTCCTCCCCGGGGACCGGTTCGGCCGGGAGATCGCAAACGAACTGGAGCCGGATGATGTTCCGCTTCGATCGCCAAAGGCTGGCGCCGCCCGGGGGGTCGGTTCCCAGCAGAGAGCTTGGGAACGGCTCGCAATCGTCGGGCACGCCGTTACGATTGCAATCGCCGCTCGTCCCGTCGCGCATGTCGCAAACATCGGGCACGTCGTTGTCGTTGCAATCGGGGTCGCATTCGTCAGGCACGCCGTTTCCATCGCAGTCCGGCCCGTCTTCGCAGGCGTCGGGCAACAAGTTCTCGTTGCAGTCGGCGGTCGTACCGAGTGACAACTCACAGACGTCCGGAACGCCATTGGCGTCGCAGTCGTCGGCCGGCTCGCACTCATCGGGGACGCCGTTCCCTTGGCAGTCATCGCTGCCACCGCACGGCACCCTGCACCCCGGACTGCCGCAATTCAGGTCGCAGGCGTCTTCTATGCCGTTCTCATTGCAATCGAAGCCTTGGAATGAGAGCTTGCCGACCCACGTCCCCCAGGTATTGGGCTCACCGCGTGCGCCGGCATATTGCTGGATGGTCCAGAAGGTCAAATCATCATCGGGGTCAACGCTCGTGGCGGTGTAATCACCCCAACGTCGACCGACGTCGGGACTCGTGCCATAGACCGCTTCGCCGGCCTTGAGCAACTCGACCGGGCCGGCCGCGGCGTGCGAATCATCGCGTCGATGCCCCGCAAAATAGCCGGCCAGGTACGTTTCCTCGTCGGCGCCGGCGAATCCAAACACCACGTCGTTGACGGCGTTCACCGCAAGGGAGGGAAAAAACAGATGAAGCGATGGGTGTGCGACGATCCCGTTCTGAATGACCCGCGGAGGGATGGTGAACGGGTTGACCCGCAGCCAATGGAACGCGGCGCGTCCGTCGAGCTCGCCGCGAAGGACCATCCAAACCGTCCGGTTGCGGTAGATCGCGGCGCTGCTCACGAACATGCCGGCGGACACGCCAAGGCGGGGCTCCAATCCAGGGGCGGGGATCAGCCCCACGGAATACGAAGCGTAGGGAGCCTGCGTCCGGCCTTGATACCGCAGGGTCGGGCTGGTCATGGGACCGTCCACGAAGAACACGCTCAGCGAACCGCCGGCCGCGCCCACGCCGAGGACCACGTCGGCGCCGACCGCACCCAGGCTCTGAACAGGCAAAGGGATGATCTCGTCGGATGGGAAGTCCCACTGCGTCACGACGCCCAGGCGCGGAGGGTTCTCCATCAGCGCCGATTTCTCGAACGCCCAAAGGCTCCTCGCCCCGCCGATGCCGCAGACACAGGCGGCAATGGTGATGCTTTGCGGACCCACTCCGAGCATTGGAAAGTCGTGCAGAATGTGCTCGCGCTCGGCACCGTGGAAAAAGACTTGGAACCACTCGCCCAGCGGATCATCGGTACGCGACACGCCCAGGACGATCCCCCACGCTTCACCGACCGGCGCTGCTCTCGCGGCCGACGCGATCCACCGCCCGCTCGGCGCATCAAACAGGACGCGGGGATCGAATTTGGCGCCCGGGACGACGGCGAAGAAACTGTTGATGCTCACGTGCGATCGTCGAAGACCGGTACGCTTGTCAAAGATAGCCACACGACCGTTGACGATCTCCACGAAGTGTCGCGGTCCGATGGCGCCCATCGTATCCGGTGGATTCACCATCGTGGTGTTCAGGTCCAGCCCGGGAAAGCGAAGACCGAGCTGCGGCGTTGTCCCCATGACGTCGCCTCCGGCCGCGGATGTCGCCGCGTCGCGCTCATCGCTCGCACGAGAAACGGCCGCGCGAGAAGCGGATGCCGAGACGCGCTTCCTACCGGGCCCGTACCAAGGGGGAGGAGGAGGTCCGACTATGGCTGAGACGCGAGGATCTTCTTTGGGCGCGCGAATTACACGCACGGCTCCGGAGTGTTCTTCGTGCCGGTCGAGGGCGAGCATTTCGTCCCAGCGAGTGGTTCTTGTCGGAAACAACGCCGAGAAAAGACTGACTCCGAGCGGTGTAGCTACGTCAAGCTGATGCGTCGCAGCGACTTCGGGGCTCTCCGCCGGCGGTTGCGGTAGCACTCCGCGCGGCGCGGCTAGGCAAACGATCGCTGGAATGAGGGTCGCGATGGCAAACCCCCTCCGAGCGAACACCGCTGCACTCCTCGCGGTCGATGCGCAGTTGTTGGAAACGGCAGGCCTTCTCTTTTCCTGGGGGCCGCGGGGTGGGGCGGCCCCGATTGTCTCCGCAAAGGATACGCGACCCGCGCCGGGATGTCAACCGTGTGCCTCCAGCACCTGGGTGGCGCCTCAACCCGATAGATTGTCGTAGTTGACTTTCCGCTTTTCGACAAAGGCGCGGATGCCTTCGTGCGTCTCGGGCGACAAGTTGTGGATGGCGAGCCAGTCGCGAGCGTGGCCGACGGTGAGGGACCAGGACAAGTCACGCCAGAAGTTGAGCTGCTGCTTGGTGTAGCGGGTACACTCAGGGAGCTTGTGGATGAGCTTCTCGCAGATCACGTCCACCGTGGAGTCGAGTTGCGAACGTGGCACGATCTCATTGACCAGACCCCACTCAAGGGCTTTGGCCGCGGGCACCTCCTCGCACAAGAAGAGTATCTCCCGGGCCCGACGGTCCCCGATGATGAGCGGGAGCCACTGCGTCGCGCCCCCTGCGGGAACGCTGCCGCGGGCCGTGCCGACCTGGCGGATGTAGATGTCATCGGCTGCGATTGCCAAATCGCAGGCCATGTTCAGTTCATTGCCTCCGCCCACCACCATCCCGTTGAGCCTCGCCACCGTCACCTTGCCGATGTTGCGGAGCTTGTCGTGCATCTCGATGAACGCACCCATCCATTTCCAATAGGCGTTTGGGGCATCGAGACATCGGTCGGCCTGCTCCTTCACGTCCGCCCCAGTGCAGAATGCCCGATCTCCCGCCCCGGTCAGGACCATCACGCGAATCGAGTCATCCCAGGACACGTCCTCGAACGCGCGGATCAGTTCTCGCATCGTCGGAAAGTCCAGGCAGTTCAGCACCTGAGGCCGGTTGATGGTCACGGTGGCGCGTGGGCCGACCTTGGCATAGACGATCTTCTTGAAGTCGTGGGATTCCGGCGAGCGCGCCTGAGGAAACTCCATAACCAGGCCCTTCCGGGAACGCTAAGCGTCGACAAGGACCTTGAACCCGCCGTAGACCATGCGCTTGCAGTCGAAGGGCAGGTTCTTCGAGTCCATCATTGCGGCCAGCCGGGGGTCATTCATCACTTTGGCGTTCACGGCGTCGCGGTGCTTCCGCGACTTGTACACGATGTACGAGAAGACCACGGTCTCGCCGGCCTTGGGCTTGATGGTGCGCGGAAACGGCACGCCCATCTTGACGTTGAGGTCGTCGCCGACGCACTCCTTGTAGTCCAGGGCCCCGTGCTCGCGCCACACTTTGCCTGCCTTCTGGGACATGCGGCGGTAGGCCGGGATGTTCTTCTTCGGCACGGGCAAGACAAATCCATCGACGTATCGCATTGAAAACTCCTCCTTTAGGTCCATCCTACCGGGCGAACTTCGGAGCGGGAACCCCGCCACGATGGGAGGTTCCGAACCGTTCCGCTGCCCGGGCACGAGCGCGGGCCGTCTCGACTTCGCGGTCGCGCGGCTCGGCGCTGGTGACGAGGGAATCCAGCAAGCGGCGGGCGACCTCCGCCACGTCCTCGACCGCGCGATCGAACGCCGCCTCGTTAGCCTGGGAGGGCTTGTTGAAGCCCGAGAGCTTCCTGACGAACTGGAGCGACGCGTCGCGCAGCTCTTCGTCTGTGGCGGGCGGGTCGAAGTTGAACAGCGTCCGGATGTTGCGGCACATTGGCTTCTCTCCACGGTCAACGACTAGGATCGTGATGGTACCTGAATGAGGTTTTCGATCCAAGCCCCCAGCGCGTCCAACATCTCGGCCCTGACTTCCGCGTCTTTGCGTCCGGTGCGGGCGGGGACGTGAAAGGAATGGTCAGCGTCTTGGAACAGCTTGAGAGTCGTCCGGCTGCCCAGCCGTTCGACAAGCGGTTGTAAGAGTTCGAGGTTAGCGAGATCGTCGCGAGTCCCTTGCAGGAAGAGCATGGGGATGTGCACGTCGAGGAGATGCTTGGCACGCTCGTCCGACGGCTTGCCGGCCGGATGCAGCGGGAAACCGAGGAATACCAACCCGCGCACGCCGGGCAGCGGCGAAGCGGCCTGGGCCTGAGACGTCATCCGCCCGCCGAAGGACTTACCGCCAGCGAAAAGCGCCAGCTCGGGGGCCAGGCGTGATGCTTCGGCGACAGCGGCGCGAACCGTGGCTTGAGCAAGTTTGGGAGTATCCGGCCGCTTCGAGCCCTGCTCCATATATGGAAACTGATAACGCAGCGTGGCGACGCCGCGCTCGGCCAGTCCATCCGCAACCGCCGCCATGAACGGATGCGCCATCCCCGCGCCCGCACCGTGCGCCAGCACATAGCACGCCTTCGCGTCGCGCGGCGCTTGCAGTAACCCAGAGACGCCCTGGGCGTCATCGACAGTGATGGTAACGGGCTGTGGTGACATGCGAGCGAACGATGGTACCGAAACGACCTAGCGTAGCCGCGACTGCTACTCCAAGACCACAATCAGCCGCCCGGTCCGCGAGGACTTGGGCAAGGGCAGGGAACGCCCGATGGCGAAGCGGCCGGGGCCGGCGATCAGGATCGGGGCAAGCAGCCCGATGAGGGCGAGGTTGTATTCATATCCGGCGGTGGCGAGCGTGCTTTCCGGGCCGTGACCCAGGAAGAAGCCGTGTTGTCCGTGGACCATGGCGATGGCCCCGATCATGATGACCATGAGCGAGGCCGCAGAGAAGCGGCAAAGGAACCCGGCGATCAAGCCCAGCCCGCCGAAAAACTCGCCGATGGTCACGAGGTAGCCGATCGGACCCATCATCTTCACGATCTCAGCGAGCCCCGGCCCGCCGAACGCCCCGAAGAGTTTCTGCGCCCCATGGGCGACGAAGATGATGCCGACGATGACTCGCATGAGCAGCAAGGAGACATCTACGGCCGTGCGATCTCGTGGCATGGTTCCATTGTCACCCATAGCTGCCCGTATGGTCAACTCGTGCAATAGCGCGCCTTCGAACGGCGCCTTATGCACGCTCCTTCTGAACTATTTCTTCCGCCGGTAGTTCGCGGTCATGAACTGCTGCCACTTCCCGTCATCGCCCAGCATGTGCGAGGTCAGCACGCGGAGATCGTCGCTCTTGAACTCGATGACGTCCTTGTACTTGGCCGTCTTACCCTCGGCGCACATGTTAGGGCCCTCGGCGCTGAGGGTCAGCACTTTTCCGGCCATGTCCATTGAGCCGTCATACACCCAGAGGGTCGTCATCATGGAGCCGATCCAGGTGCCCACGTAACGTTCTTTCTGCGGGTCGAAGCCGAGGGTCATCAGCGTCGTGCACGGTCCGCCGCCGGGCATCTCGCCCTTCCCCTCGCACAACACCCAGAGCCCGCCGAGCGAGCGCACGCTCTCGGACCCATTGGATTTTGACGGCGGCTGATCCGGCCCCATGTTGCAGTCGGCGTCGTACGTCCAGTCGCCGACGAGCTTCTGCAGCCACTGGTGTTCCTTCCGCGGTTCGACTTTCATCATCGTTTGGTCTCCTTTCGCTTCCTAGGTTTAGTGTCCTGCGCCCATTACTGGCGTTCCATCAGATCATCTTGCCAGAACGGTTGTCCAATTCCACATTTCGGGCTGCAACATGTATTTCATGTCCGCACACTCGTTGTTGCCGCTCGCCGGCGCTCGCTTTCGCGCTTCATTTCCGTGCAGTCCTCGGCCGGGCGGATCTCGAACGGGCCTGCCTTCACGCCCGGATGTTTGGACATCAACTGAATGGCGTGGTTGAGATCTTTGGCATCGAGAATCAGGAGTCCGCCCAACTGCTCCTTGGTCTCGGCATAAGGACCATCGGTGATGGACACCTTGCCGTTTTTCCAGCGCAGCGTGGTGGCGTTGCGAGCGCTCTGAAGCCCTTCTCCGCCAAGAAAGTGCCCGTTCTTCCGCAGCACGTCGTCGTAGGCGAAGCACTCGTCGATCAAGGTGTCGCGCTCGCTTTCGGACATCGTTTCCCACGTCTTCTCGTCATAGTATCCAAGGCATATGTATTTCACGATTCTCTCCTTGATAACGTCTTACTCCGAAGCGCCCATGGCCTACCGTTGCTCGTACGCCTGTTTCAGCCTGTCGATGTCGATCTTGGTCATCCCAAACATGGCCTGCATGACCCGCCTCGACTTTTCGGCATCCTTGTCCGCCAGCATCTTGAGCAGAATGGAAGGGATGATCTGCCAGGACAAACCAAACTTGTCCTTGAGCCAGCCGCATTGCGACGGCGCCCCGCCACCGGCGGTGAGCTTCTTCCATAACTCATCCACTTCTTCCTGACTCTCACAGTTCACGAACAACGAGATGGCTTCCGTGAACTTGAAGGCTGGGCCGCCGTTCAGGGCGATGAACTCCTGACCCTCGAGTTGGAACGTCACGGTCATGACCGTTCCCTTGGGTCCGGGCCCCGCCTCGCCATATCGGGTCACGTCCAGAATCTTCGAGTTCTTGAAGATGGACGTGTAATAGTTGGCGGCATCCTCGGCATTTCCATCGAACCACAAGAACGTTCGGATCTTTTGCTTGTCTGACATTGGTCTTCCTTCCCTCAACGCTTCGCGCTCGCCAGTCGCTCGGTCTGTGCCCGTATTCGCTCCTCCTGCTCGCGCAGTTCCGGGGTGAGCTCGGAGCCGAAGTCGTCCATCTCGAACACCTGGCGAATCTCGACCTCGCAGCCATCGAACGGCGCCCGCTTAAGCCACTCAATGGCCTCCTCCTTGGACTTCACCCGCCACAACCAGAAACCCGCAATCAACTCCTTGGTTTCCGCAAAGGGACCGTCGGTGACCGTTCGCTTGCTTCCGGAGAACCGGACCCGCACGCCCTTCGAGCTGGGGTGAAGGCCCTCGCCCGCGAGCATGACGCCGGCGTTGGTCAATTCCTCGTTGAACTTGCCCATCGCCGCAAGCAGCTCCGTACTCGGCATCACGCCCGCTTCGCTGTCCTTGTCGGCTTTGACAATGACCATGAATCGCATCGTTCTATCTCCCTTCGGGGCAGTTCCGCTACCCCTCACACCCATAGTCGCTCGGATGCGCCGGAAATCGACAGGGTCCAGGCGAGTAAAGAGATTTTTATTTAGCGGGTGAGTTCAGGCCGCGCAGCCGACTCTCCAGAAACCGCCGCTCGGGCTGTTGCTGTGCGAGGTCGAGGGCCTGCTGATAGGAGGCTCGGGCCTCGGCGGTCTTGCCCAATCGCCGGCAGAGATCGGCCCGGGCTGCATGGGCCAGGTGGTAGTCGGCGAGGTCGCCGCGTGCCAGAATGGCGTCGATGACCTGCAGGCCGGCGAGCGGGCCGTCTCGCATGGCCACGGCCACTGCGCGGTTCAACTCCACGACCGGCGATGGCTCCGCCCGCGCCAGCAGATCGTACAGGGCGACGATCTGGGCCCAGTCGGTTGCGGCCGCGCCTGCGGCCTCGGCGTGTACCGCGGCGATCGCCGCTTGGAGCGTGTAGGGACCGAATCGGCGCGAACTCAGCGCCCGCTCCACTAGCGACAGCCCTTCCGCGATATGATCCCGGTTCCAAAGCGAACGATCCTGGTCCTCCAGCAGGATCAGTTCGCCCTCTGCGGAGGTGCGCGCGACGCGCCGCGATTCCTGCAGCAGCATGAGTGCGAGCAGCCCTGCGACGTCCGGCTCGGGCAGCAGCTCGACGAGCAAACGCCCCAACCGAATCGCCTCGCCGAAGAGATCGCCGCGCGTCACCGACCCACCCGATGAAGCGGAGTAGCCCTCGTTGAACACCAGGTAAACCACGTGGAGGACGGTGTCCAACCGCTCGGGCAGATCGGCCGGTGCGGGCACCTGATACGGAATGCGCGCCTCGCGGATTTTCGTCTTGGCGCGCACGATGCGCTGGGCCAGGGTCGACGGCGTGGTGAGGAAGGCGCGGGCGATTTCCTCAGTCGTGAGGCCGCACACTTCGCGTAGCGTCAGCGCCACGCGGGCGTCGGCCTGCAGAGCCGGATGGCAGCACGTGAAGATCAGCCGCAGACGGTCGTCCTCGACGCCGTCGTCGTCCCGCCCGACGCCGTCAGGGGCGGCGTCAAGGCGGTCAGCGAGCTGTGCCAATGAAGCGTCGAAGCGGGCGCGACGCCGCACGACGTCGATGGCCTTGAAGCGCCCGGCCGAAACGAGCCACGCCCGGGGATTCGAGGGAATGCCCCCCCGCGGCCATTGCTCCACGGCTGAAGCAAACGCGTCGTGCAGCGCCTCCTCTGCGAGGTCGAAGTCCCCGAGCAGGCGGATGAGAGTGGCGAACATGCGGCGCGAGTCGGAGCGGTAAACGCTGTCAACGAACTCGCGAACCTGTTCCGCCGCGCTGGACGATGTCGCCATCGCCGGCGATTCTACCGGCGGCCGCGAAATGCCGTGAGGCTTGCAGCAGCCCCCGAGACGCGCTGGGCGTCGTTGATGCCAATAGTGATGGACTGTGACGCTGAAGGATTCATCCGACTTCATTACCTTGACTCGGCGGATGCTGCGGGCACCAGACGCCTAGTTCTCGGTCTCACGCCCGGCCACAGGATCATCGAGCCTCTTGCTGAACAAGACTGCCCGGCCGACTTCCGCATAGCCGAGTGCGGCGTGGGCCCGATGACTGACTTCGTTCCAAAGGTCGGCGTCGGAGCCCATCTCAGTGCAGCCGCGGGAGAGCGCCCAATCCTCGGCGGCTTCGATTAACCTACGGCCGATGCCCGTGCGACGGTAGGAGGGTCTTACATACCAGGCTTCGATGTAGCCGACCGGCCGGGTGCAGCACCCCTCCGCCCAGTCGCGTACGGAGACCTCGGCGAACCCAACCAGCTCGCCGCCTGGTGATGCGGCGACCAGGACGCGGTTCCGCCGCGAATCCGCAAGAATCTCGGCTTGTTCCCGCGTGAGTTCCTCGCGCGTGAAGTCCGGCCAGAGAAGCTCGCGCAGCCCGAGCCAAGCCTGATGCTCATCGGAGCGAAGCTCGCGAATGTCCATAGGCCTCTTCCGGCGGGGCGCCCAGGTTGAACCGAGCGCCGGGTCTAGGCTGCCATGGAGCCGCGGGTGCGGCTCAGGCAGGCGGAAGACAGGAGCAGAATACCGAGCAGGACAGGCACGACGGCCGCGCCGCAGGCGCGAGGGGCGGGCGCCCCTCCAGCGTCGTCATCGTCAGAGGGTGATCCGTCGTTGTCATTCGCGTTGCCGTCTGCGCCGTTGTCGTTCGTGTTGTCCGAGTCGTTGTCATTTGCATTGTCGTCCGGCGGCGCATCGCATCCGCCCGGACCGGCGTTGACGATCTCGGGATCATCGGGGCATTCGTCGCACGCATCGCCTGCACCGTCTTCGTCGGAATCGGACTGATCGGCGTTCGAAAGGCCCGGACAGTTGTCGATGCAGTCGAGGATGTCGTCGGCGTCGTCGTCATCCTCGTCGTCCAGCCCGCAGCCGCACACCCCCGGCTCGGTCTTCGCGGAGTCGTTGGGACAGCCGTCGCAGGCATCGCCGAATCCGTCATCATCCGTATCCGCTTGGTCGGCGTTGGCGGCGTCCGGGCAGTTATCCACGTCGCCGCACACGTGATCGTCGTCGATGTCGGCGTCCGGGTCGTTAGGACATTGCAGCTCGGTGATGGTGAAGGTTTGGCCGGCGTTGTTGGTCAGCACGGCCGCGGCCGGCGTGAGTGAATAGTCAGCCAGGTTCGTACTGCTCTTGGCGTCCGCCAATCCTTGAAACAATAGTCCGTGCAGCGTCGTGGAGGGCAGAGCATCCGCATGCGGCGGTCCAAACTCCCCGTTGTCGTCGTTGGTCAGGGCGCCGCCCGTGGGGCCGTCGTACGCTGCTCCTCCCCAGCTCAGCCGCCAGACCAGCAAGGTACCGTCGTCGTTCTCGAAGGTTAGCGTGCCCGCGGCGAGATACGCCTCGGGAATCACATTTGCGAGAACAAAGTCCGGCGCGACCGCGGGGCTTGTGTAGGAAGCGACCTTCTCGCTCACCAAAAGGATTCTTTGCCCAACCGTTCCTGCGGGCAGATCAGACGCGACGTCAAGCAAAACGACGGGGTTCTCGCCGGCGGCATCTCGGACGATCAGACGCGACCCGCTGACGAAGTTCTGGCTGTTCGATCGCATGCGCAGCTGAATCGCCTGGGCTTGCGTATCGCCGTCGATTCCGGCAATGACTTGCTCGATTTGCATGAAGTGGTACGAGGCTTGCGCTGTCAGCGGCATCGCGAGGAGGATGGCCAAAGCCGCGACGGCGGGGCGAAAGCCCTTCCCTCGCGACGAACCCCGGATCCAAGTGTTTGCGGCGAGCATGGCGATCAACTCCGACGAAAGCCGGTAGCGTAAGCCTCAATCCCCACTTATCGGTCGGGCTTTCGACCCTGCTGCACAGGAGCGTGCCTGATGCCGATAGGTCAATCGCTGGGTACATCGGCAAGCGCCGGATCGGGGTTTTTCTGTGCTGGCAACGCGCCTCGGGCCTCCATCGTTGACTGTTTACTGGACCCATATGCGCCCCGGCTACTCGCCGGCTCACTGCGGGGTCGGGTTCAGCCTCGTCGAGCTCATCATCGTCGTGGTCATCATCGGTGTGATCGCCGCCATTGCCGTGCCCCGCTTTGCATCGGGGGCGCGTGGGGCGGACGAAGCGTCGCTCATCGGGAGCCTCTCCGCCATGCGGCGGGCCATCGACATTTATTCCGCGGAGCATGCCGGGGACTTTCCCGGGGCCAAGGCCGATGGCGCCGGCGGGGGAGCAAATTCCGCCGCGGCCTTCATCAGCCAGATGACTAAGTACTCCGACGTGATGGGCAACGTCGCCAACAGCCGAGACGGCGCCCACCCCTTCGGCCCGTACTTGCGACGGATGCCGCCCATCCCGGTTTGTGCCCACAAGGGAAGCGAGACGGTGGCCATCGACGCGGCCAACTCGCCTCCACTGGTGATCCCCGGCTCGGACGGCTGGGTCTACAACCCGACCACCGGCGAGATCATCGCCAACTGCGACGATCCCAACACCGACGGCAGCCGAGCCTACGACGAGTACTAGCCGAACGGAGCCGCGGCCCTTCAGCCGCGCGAGCGCCCGAATGTCGCTGAAGGTGTTGCAGGGGTATCAGCCCGCCACGTCCGCGAACATCATGTGGATCAGCTCGCCCGCGAAGGACATGACATCCTTTCCGGCCGCCTTGCCCTCCGGGCTGGCGAGGGCCGCCTTCATAGCCTCGTGATTGTCGAAGTACATCTCGGCCATGAGGTGGAACTTCGCCTCCCCGCCCGGCGAGCCGGTGAACCGGCAGACCTCCAGCTTGCGCAGCCCGGGCATTTTCTTCGCCAGCGGCGCGTGAATCTCCGTATAGTGCTGCTCGAACGCGGCCACGTCCGCGGGCTTCTTGTACAACGCAACCAGTTTGACCACGCTAACTCCTTTCGATGTAACGCCGCAAGTGTTCCTTGTTCATCACCACCTGCACCTGCTTGCCCTTCGCCAACAGGCGCTGGCCATCATACGCGGCCACCTCGCAAATCACCCGCGGATGATGGTCCGCCGTCACTTCTACCAGCTCCGCGCGAACCCGCACCGTCCGGCCCACGGAGCACGGTGCGACGTGATCAATGCTCAGGTAAGAGCCAATCCCTTCCTCTTGCGCCTCGAGGAAGTCCACCAGGACCTTCCTGGCTGCGATCTCGAAATGATGCGCAGCAGACCAGGTGGAATACACCCGGTGCACCACGACCCCGTCAAACGCCGGACACATGTCCTCGGTGACCACCACGGACAGTTCCCGAACGATTCCCGGCGAGAATCCCGGTTTCATCGGGCCGATTGTCGATCGCCGGTTGTCGATTGTCGAATCCGACGGCACGGATCAGTGTCGTGCCATCGGCGCGGCGGAATCCGGCGGGGCCGGCCACAGCTCACACAGCTCCGGCGGCAGAACCTGGCGGATGTTCTGCAACTCCCCCAAGGTGATCTTCTCATCGAGCAATCGAAAGACAGCGTGAACAGCCGTGTGTGGATCGATCTCGCAGCCCGGGTTGAGACTCAAGCGTACGTACTCGAGGAAGTTGGGGATGGTACACTCGGCCACGGTCACTGCGGCGGGGTCCCAGCGATCGTAATACATCTCGCGGATCAGCATAGGAAGCTGCGCGCCGACGTGGGCGGCGGCATCCGCATGAAGGAAGTCACGCACGGCGTGCATGACGGTGCAGAAGCCGCAATAAGCCTGAAACTCATCCCTGAAATGGCCGGCCGCGGCCAGGTCCTGGAGCCAAGGATGGGCCTTCTCGAAGGTCGAGTTAACTGTATCCGCCGAGCCGACCGCCATGATCATCTCCTTCGAACCAACGGGCTCTTATGTACTGCCGGCGGGTTCTCGGGCGGTGAGGTGCTGGGCAAACCACTCTCCCGTCAGCCAGGCGAGCCGCTCCATCGCGGACGGTTCCTCGAACGGGCGCGTGGTCAGCGGGGCAACCTCCAGCGCTTTCGTGCAGTTCAGCTCCGCCAGGGCTTCGTGGTTGATACGCCAAACTTCGTGGTGGTTCTCACCGACCACGAGCAACGTCGGCGCTTGGACCCGGGGCAGGTCGTTAGCGGCGAGGTCCGCTCGGGCGACGTGCAGTACGAGGGCCTTCACCCAACCCGGGTGCCGGGCGGCGACTTTGATCGCGACGGCCGCCGTGGTTCCGCCGGCAAACAGGCCGACGTGCAGACCGGCCGTCTCATCCGTGCGCTGCAGCCAGGCGTTCACGGCCTGCAGCCGCTGCGTGAGAAGCTTAATATCGAAGCGGAGTTGATTCTTCGTTGGGTCGCCTAGGGCTTCGTCTGAGGTTAGAAGATCGACGCGCAAGGTAGCGAGCCTCTCGGCATGTAGGCGCTGCTCGACCGAACGGCTGCCCAAGCTCTCCCTCCCGGCGGCGTGCACGAAAACGACGATTCCTTCGGCCACGCGCGGAATCACCAAGTTACCGCGAAGCACATGGCCCGGGATCGCGATGCTGATCGGCTTGGCAGGACCCGGCAGAAGATCCATGATGTCCATATACAAGTATGACTCCTCGGAACCGTTGAGGACGGCTCCCTAGAATGATTAGCGAGTCGAGTTAACGCGGAGGCTAAATCCGCATGACGACAGCGTCACGGCACGAGCGCACTGCGTCATATGCCACGACCGAGGGGAAACCCGTGGTTTTGGCTTAGGGTGATGAGGAAATGGGCTCGTCGGTGAGGCGGACCGCGCGCAAGTAGAAAGGACGTCGAGGGCGAGAGAAATCGTCGACCGGGGCGGCCATGAGGCGGTCGAGGGTGGCGAACGACTCCTCGCCCGTGAGCTGGCCGAAAATCGTGTACTTACCGTCCCAGTCCTTCTGTCGGGTATTGCAAATGAAAAACTGACAACTGGCCGAGTCGGGGTCGTCGTCGAGGAGGGCCATGGACAGGCTTCCTTTTTGATGCAGGCGGTTGTTGAATTCAGCGGGGATGCGCTTGCCGTCGAGGCGGATGCCAGCGCCGTCGCCGCGCGGGCAGCCGCCTTGAATCATGTAGCCGGGTTCGACCCGATGGAACGTCTTTCCGGTGTAAAAGCCCGTCTTGGCCAGCTCCAGGAAGTTGGCCACGGTCCGGGGGGCGTCGTCGTAGAAGAGGCTGACGGTGAGCGTGCCGTCGTCCGTAACAATCTCGACTTGCTTTCGCGGGGCGATGGTGATGACCAGCGTCTCGCTAGTCGCGGCGGCGGAATACGGCTTCCAAGTAACGCGATACTGGCCGGCGCCGCGCAGCGCGGAGAAGTACTCGCGGAGATCGAGCGTGGTCCCCACGGTGCTCTTGGGGGCGAGCAACAAAATGGGCGCCTGCGCGGGGGCGCGATAGCCGACAGGCTGGTCCCATTGACGACCGGCCTCGGTGGCGACGATCACGCCGGATGTGGAGCCCCCGCTAAAGACGTGGGCCAGCGGCAGGCCCATCTCCGGTGGGGGGATCTGCGGCTCCGTGCCGGGCACGGTCAGGGTGATGGGTTCGTGCGACGTATTCCCAATGGAGAATTCCACCCAAACGGGGTGGTTAAGGGGGATGTGCTGGGAGATCGACCGGACGTGAACTTCGATACCCGGGATCGTGTTCTCAGCCGCGGTTCCGGCCGCCAGCCAACCAGCGACCGCAATCGTCCACGCTGAACAAGAGCCCATCTATCTCACCCGTATCCACGGTGGCCACGCCTGCGTTCGCGGGACGCTCCGGACGCATTCTCGCGCAAAGCGACGGGGTGTCCAGCGGGACGAGCCAGCGACAGCCCGTTCCCGCGACGACCCCTGGTTATACTTCCTGTTTCGGCTCAAGATGCACGGGCTCGTGAGTATCGGACGTGACCGGCCTTCCACGATTGTCGAGATCGGCGGGACAGGGTATGGTCAAGGTTTGAAGAGAGACTCGCGCGATGATTCCCAAGTTCGCTACGTTACCGCTGCTCGTGGGCTGGCTGGGGCTTGGCGGCGCCGCGTGGTCGCAGGTTCCCCAACCGCATGCTGCTGACCAAGAGCTGGGCCCGCTCACGGACGAGGAGTTTCGCCTCCCCCTTGATTCGAAGACCGCAGACGATGTAGAGCGGCTCATTCCCCTGTTGAACTCGCCGACCTTCAAGCAGCGCGAGGAAGCGACCAAGGCGCTCACCGAGGTCGGGGCGCCGGCATTCGCGAAATTGCGCGAGGCGTACAATGCCAGCGAGGACCTGGAGATCCGCCTGCGAATCGAAACCGTCGTCCGTGCAGCGTACTTGAACCGCTACGTGTTTGATCGCAACGGCTTCTTGGGCGTGCAGCTTGGGTCGATCGATGCACCGAATCAGAAGGGGCAGCGGCGGACGCAAGCCGAGAATGGGGTCCGCATCGACAAAGTGCTGTCGGATACTGCCGCGCATCGCGCCGGCCTTCAGGCCGAAGATGTCGTCACGGCGGTCAACGGAGCGCCCCTGATGGGTAACGGGCAGGACGTCGTTCAACGGTTCCGGGCGTCTATTCCTCAGTTTACGCCGGGTACCAAGATCCGGTTAGCGGTGCTTCGCGGCGAGAAGACGCTGACCATCGATGCGGTCATCGGGCGCTCTCAGGAAGGCAGCGTTCGGAATACTCCCTTTGCGCCTTTGTATTATGAGGTGGAGCAGCGTTTTCCGGAATGGTGGTACAAGTATTTCGCGCCCTCCGAGTCCGCCCCAGCGCCGCAGCGGTAGAGATGCTTCGCATCACTCGACATGACGTCCGCCTCGCCCGGTACCACGCAGAGTATGTCACCCTGAGCGCAGCGAAGGGTCTTGCCTCGCGATCCGGATGCTTCGCTTTGCTCAGCATGACAGGCGCCGCGATCTGCGCGACGTTCTTCGCGGTAGGTTGTCAGTGGCCCGGCGTTTGGCCCGTTGCAGTCGGCTCGAATTCAACGCCCCAGGATACGGCCCGCGCGGAGGCGAATGCGCCACTCGGCAATCCGGGGGGGACGGTGAAACCCACGGATCAAGTGCACGTCGTACATCTGGCGTTCGACGTCTCGCGGGCGGAGATGGCCATCGACGGGGCCATGAACTCGCGGAAGGTGTGGAACTACGTCGATGAGTTGCGGGTCGGCACGGAGGCGTCGGCGCAGTTGGCCCGCAACGGTCTGCGCCTGGGTGTGGGCGGGGCGGGATCGTGGCCGGCGATCGCGGTCATCCTGGACGCCTGCCGGGCGAAGCGCAGTCGCGACCAGCTTCTCGCCCAACCGGGGGCGCCGCTGCTGGTCGAGCTGGCCGAGCTTGCAGAGAGCGAAACTGTCTTCGCGTACGGAATCGACAGGCGTCTGACCGGCAAGACCTTCGAAGAAGGGAGCAAGGTCCTTCAGTTGGATTATGCGTTTCACCCGCACCTCAACGGAGCGACGGATGTGCAGGTGAGATTCGAGATTCGCAAAGACCGGGGAGAGTTGACTTGGCAAAGGCAGGTTGACGGGAGCATTCGACAGGCCCCGGCGATCGACCGGCACGTGTTCGACGGGCTCCAGGCCCGCGCGACCATCTACTCTGACGAGTTTCTGGTGATCGGGCCGAGCGAACAGGCCGAGAATGAGTACATCGTCGGCAGCCGCTTCCTGACGCGAAGCGAGGGCGGAGAGCGCTACGAGACGCTGTTGTTCATCGCCCCCCAGCCGTTTCAGTCCGCCAGCGTGCGGCAACGACGCTGATCCGTGCAGCCTGTTTCCTCGACACATGCAGACAGTTACATCGGCGAAGAGTATTTTCGCCGGCTCTGCGAGCAAATGGGCATGGCCCTGATCGCGACCGATCGCGAGTTAAACATTCGCACGTGGAACACCGCCGCCGGGCGGATCTTCGGGGCATCGGCGGAGGGGGTGATCGGCGCGCCGGTGATGACCATTATTCCCCACGACCGTCGCGCCGCGGCCGAGCGGATGTTCCAACGGGCCGTCGAGGCCGGCGAATCCAGCGAAATCGAGTTTCAACACCGCGACAGCAAGGGCGACTCTCGCGAGCTTTCGGGGATGGTCGCGCCGGTCGTGTCCCATACCGGACAGCGGATCGGCGCTTCCATCTGCGTGCGCGACATCACCCGGCGAATTCACTTGCAGGCCGAACTGCACGAGAGCCAGAAGATGGTCGCGCTCGGGCAGATGGCGGGTGCGATTGCTCATCATTTCAACAACAGCCTAGGAGGCATCGTCACGAGCATTGACTACGCCGCGGCCAGCACCGATCCGGCGGTCGTCAAGCGCGTGTTGGGGCAGACAAATCAGGCCTTGATCCGCGCTGCCGCGCTGATCAACGGCTTGCTGGCGTTCGCTCAGCGTGGCACGCCCACCGACGACCTGAGCGATCTGACCGAGCTGTTGAACGAGCTGGCCGATGACGTCGAGCGGGCGATCAAGGGGCGCGGGATCGAGTTCCATCTCCATCTGCCCAAACTGCCGGTGGTGCCTGTACCGCGCGTGCAGCTCACCACCATTCTCCGCAACATCACCCAGAACGCGGTGGAGGCGATGCCCAACGGAGGGACGCTGCGGATCGACGTCTCGCTGACGGATGCGTCGGTGCGGATCGGCGTTTCCGATACGGGGCGGGGACTGAGCAAAGACGAGCTGCCGCGAATTTTCGAGCCTTTCTGGACGACGAAACAGCCGGATATCGCCGGAGTCGGCGCGCTCAGCGGGCTTGGGTTGGCGATCGCCCACGGCCTGGCCCAGGTCATCGGAGCGACGATCACCGCAACCTCCGAACTGGGCAAGGGATCGAGCTTCACGGTGAGCGTGCCGCGCGTCGGGGAGTGAGAATTGTGCCAGATTGCATGGCTGCCGGCCGCGGATCGGTCGAACTCGAACCGGCGGCGCGCCGCTTGCGCACCAGCCTTGACCTCGCGCCGCGCCCTCCACTAAAAGGACTCCATGTTCGATGCCTTAACATCCAAGCTGAACGACGTTTTCCGCGGGCTGCGCGGGCGGGGGAAGATCACCGAGGGCCCACGTGGGCGACCGGTGATGCCATGGCGCGTCGAAGCACCGTGCATCAATTGATTCAGGTCAAACAAATTGGCATAATTGGGGGCATGGACTACGACCAACGAATCGTACAGGACGCGGCGATCTGCGGCGGGCAGCCCGTCTTCAAGGGCACGCGCGTAACGCTCCGCACGGTGCTGGCCAGCTTGGCGGAGGGCGCGAGCGTTGAGGAAACTCTGGACGACTTCCCAACGCTGACCGAGGCAGACGTTCGCGCCGTCGCCGGCGGTGCGAGGATGGATGATTGACGCCACGTTATCGGCTCACGCCCCACGCGGTTGAAGAGGCATGGCGACGCGGGCTCGACGCGCCCGACATCGAGTCGGTTTTGACGAATCCACAACAGATCGTGCCTGCGTCGGGCGGTCGCAAGGCGTACCAGTCGAAGTTTGGCCTACCAGATGGTAGAATCATGCTGGTCCGAGCGATCGTAGAAGAGGAGCACGACGGGTTGGTTGTCGTGACCGTCTACCGGACAACCAAGATCGCCAAGTATTGGAGAGGCCCATGAAGGCCGTCTATGACCCGCAAACCGACACGCTGACGCTGACCTTCAGCGACTCGCCGGTGGACGAGAGCGACGAGGAAAAGCCCGGCGTCATCCTCGACTACGACAAGGACGGCAACGTCGTGTCTCTGGAAATCCTCGATGCCTCCAAACGCGTCAAGAACCCGCGGTCGTTTGAGTACGCCGTGGCGGGGTAGCGGCGGTGTCGTAGTTGCCGATCACGGCGCACTGAGTCACCCACTCCGCCCAGCGGGCGGGCGATCGTTGCCAGGGACTTCAGTCCCTGGATGCGAGCCCCCTACTCTCTTTTCCGCCCGGAGGGCGGACGGAGGTATCCGATGCCGAGTGCTTGGACACAGAACTTCTACCATATGCTGTTCAGTACGAAGGAGCGTGTCGGACTGATCACTCAAGAATTGGAATCGCGCCTCTACCCTTTCGTGGGCGGCATCCTGCGCGATCTGCGCTGCACACTGCTGGCAATCAATGGTATGCCGGACCACGTGCATTTGTTGGTGCGCTATCGCGCGGACCTGTCGCACTCGGAGATGCTTCAGCAGATCAAAGGTCGCTCGTCGAAATGGATTCACGAGACGTTCCCCGAACTTCGACGCTTCGCGTGGCAGGAAGGATACGGAGGATTCACGGTCAGTAGGTCCGCCGTACCCTCCGTCGAAGCATACATCGCGAGACAGAAAGAGCATCATAAGAGGCAGGATTTCAAGAGCGAGTTTCTGGAGTTGTTGCGACTTCACGGAATTGAGTTTGATCCGGATGAAGTCTTTCGCTGAGCTTCGTCCGCCCTCCGGGCGGAGAGAAAGAAGAGTCCGCCAACCAGGGACTGAAGTCCCTGGCAACTTTCATGCGCCCTCCGGGCGAACCTCAAGCCCTTGACCCAGCACTTAGCGATCAACTAAAACATCTTGCATGTTCGATGCCTTAACATCCAAGCTCAACGACGTTTTCCGCGGGCTTCGCGGGCGTGGGAAAATCACCGAAGCCAACGTAGGCGAGGTGATGCGGGAGATCCGCACCGCCCTGCTCGAGGCCGACGTCAACCTCGATGTGGCCCGCAAGTTCTGCGACGAAGTTCAGCAGAAGGCCATCGGGGCGGAGGTCATCAAGACCCTCAAACCCGCCGACGTGATGGTCAAAATCGTGCACGACGAGCTGGTGCGGCTCATGGGCCCGGTCGATCCGCGGATTCCCTTTATCACGCCCGGCCCCACCGTGCTGCTCATGGCCGGCCTGCAAGGCTCGGGCAAGACCACCACCTGCGGCAAGATGGCCAAGATGCTGCTCGCCCGGGCGAAGCGGCCCATGCTCGTCGCCGCCGACCTCAAGCGCCCAGCGGCCATCGACCAGCTCGAAGTCCTCGGCGCGCAGATCGGCGTGCCGGTCTACACCGAGCGCGACCATCAAAACCCCGTGAAAGTCTGCCGCAACGGCATCGCCGAGGCCCGCAAGACCGACCGCGACGTGGTCATCCTCGACACCGCCGGTCGCCTCGCCATCGACGAAGACCTGATGAACGAAATCGCCAAAGTGGCCGAGTCCACGAACCCGCAGCAAATCTATCTCGTCCTCGACGCCATGACCGGCCAGGACGCCGTCAATACGGCCAAGGTTTTCAACGAACGTCTCGAACTCGACGGCATCATTCTCGCCAAGTTCGACAGCGACACCCGCGGCGGCGCGGCGCTATCCGTCAAGCAGGTCACCGGCAAGCCGATCAAGTTCATCGGCGTGGGCGAGAAGCTCGAAGCCATCGAGGAGTTCCACCCCGACCGCGTCGCCGGGCGCATCCTGGGCATGGGCGACATCCTGACTCTTGTCGAGCAGGCCCAGCGGCAATATGACCAGGGCGAGGCCGCCAAGCTCGAAGCGAAGATGGCCTCGGGCAAGTTTTCGCTCGACGACTTCCTGCTCCAGCTTCGCAAGATGAAGGAGATGGGGTCGATGAAGGACCTGGTCAAGAAAATCCCCGGCATGGCCGACGTGATGGGCGATCAGGAGATCGACGAAGGCGAGCTGGATCGCTTCGAGGCCGTGATTCTCTCGATGACGCCGAAGGAGCGGGCCAACCCCAAGCTCATCGACACCTCCCGCCGCCGGCGCATCGCCAAGGGTTCGGGCGTCGATCCTGCCGACGTGAGCGGCCTGGTCAAGCAGTTCGAGCCCATGCGCAACATGATGAAAATGATGTCCGGCCAGTCCTTCATGCAGCGCCTCAAGATGGGCACCCAGTTCTCCAAGATGATGGCCGGCGGAGTCATCCCCCGATTCAAGGCCGGTACCACCGCCAACAAACGCGTCCTCTCCAAGAAGGACAAACGCAAACGCCGAAGACGCTAGCCGTTGCATTTCGAGTACGCTGGCGGCCTACGGCGGCGTGCACCGCCCGCAGGAATCTGCACAGAATCCCGTTGAGGAACACACCGGGGCCTGAGGGCAGGTGCTCCCGGGACAATGGGCGTTCGAGCTGCAGGGCAGGTTGGCCCGCGTTCCGCCGGCGCACAACCGGCAGTGCAGGTTGCCTACGCACGGCCGACCGTTATAGGGACCGCCCAGGCAAGTCTTCACGCACAAAGCGCCCGGGCCGTACGCGGTGCAGTGCGATGCGAGCGTGCACGACGTCTGGTTGCACGGAACCAGCGAGGGACACGGACACGGCCCGCTGTAGGAATAGGCAAAGCCCTTGAAGGCATTCACGCAGGTGGCGATATCCAGCCCGTCCACGTCGGCGTTGATTTGGACCAGGTTCGGCTGAAGCTGCACGACGGTGTTGCTAAGGGCGCCGGGAAACGCCTTGAATTTTGTTCACCAGCCAGGCGATATCGATGCCCTCGGGCTGCGGGCGGCTGGAGGGGGGTTTCTGGGAAGTGCGATATCGCCCCATCGCGCGGTGGCAATCTCCAACGTATTGGAGGCGGTGGCGCAAGTGTCTTCCGCGCCTTGGCACTCGATAGGCACCACATCAAGTTCGTACAACGAGCTTGGAACGATCTCCGCCCCGGTGACGGAAATCAGGCCGACGCTGCTCCAATCCCGGTATAGCGGCGTACATTGCAGCCGGGCGGCCTGAAAGGTCCCCCACGCCGGCAGATCCTGGATTTCGACGAAGACGCTCGGCTCCCCCACCCAGCGAATGCAGCCGCCGGAGTCACTGCACGAGGCCGCTTCGTAAGCAGAGTAATCCAGCGGCGGCCGGCCCGGTGCGTTGGGCGGGTCAGGATGCTGCAACGAGATGAGCCGCACTCGAATCGCCGCCACGCACGAGGCTTCAGATGGAACGAACGAAAGGTAGCGATTGCGAGGAATGCCGTCGGGATCTGGCAGCAGGTCCGGCGCGACGGTCAGAATGGCCAGCGTCGCGGCCTGACTCGCCGTCGTCCCAAGATCGTTGGTCACGAGCACGTCGTAGTCGCCCGCGTCGGCCGTGGTCACATCGGGCAGCGAGAGTGTGTCGGCCGTCTCACCGGTCAGATCGACCGTGTCCTTGCGCCATTGATAGCTGAACGGCGGCATGCCTCCCGGCTGCACCGTGAACACAACGGTCTCGCCCACGCAAACGTTCCGATCGACGGGCTGCTCGATGATGAACGGCGGTAGATTCGTGTCACACTCATCCGGAATACCGTTAGCGTTCGCGTCGGTGCTGAGCATCCGTGCGATGTCGCATTCGTCGGCAATCCCGTTGGCGTTACAATCCAAAAGTTCGGAATCAAGCGGGTAGACGTACTCTAAAGTGGATGCGGTCGTTTATTCAGCATGGCAGACACAGGTCTGGGGGCCGTTGCACGTTTGCGAGACGCTCGCTTTCGGTCTCGCTATCCGCCATTCGACGGTCGCGCCGACGCTGTGCGCCAGAGCCAGATCGTCAGTGCCGCGAAGGGGATGACGGGCATGGCGTGCCACCATGTGTCACTAAGTCCCCAGCGCACGGCGGCGGGGTCGAACATGGACCAAATCCAGGGGACCAGGTGCATCGGGCCGGTGGGTTCGTCGCGCCCCGTCGCGGGATTGAGCCAGCGCGGGTCGCTGAACGCCCAGCCGATGAGGGCCATGATTGCGACAAGCCCGACCCCCATCAGGCCGTTGCCCGCGACCAGGCCGGACGCGGTCAGGATGCCCGGATCATCTTCGTGCTGCCTGCGGCCGCGGCGTTCGATCAGCCACCGTACGACGCCGCCGATCATAATCGGCGTGGTGAGCGAGAGCGGCAGATAGAAGCCCACCGCGAAGGGCAGGCCCGGAACGCCCAACAGCTCCAACGTCACCGCAATCGCCCCGCCTATGACAATCAGCGCCCACGGCAGGTTCCCGTCCAGCACGCCGTCCACGAGCATCCGCATGATGTTCGCCTGCGGCGCGGGCAGGGGGTGTGGATGGTCCAACGAAGCGACGAAGCCCTGGTTTTTCGCGAGGAGCAAGATGATCCCGGCGATCAGCGCCACCGAGGTCAGCACGCCGAGAAGCTCGCCCACTTGCTGCTTCCACGGCGTGGCCCGGAGCAGAAAACCCGTCTTCAGGTCGGAGGCGATATCGCCCGCGATGCAGATGGCGCTGCACACGATCGCCCCGACCGACAGGCACGCCACCTTGATCATCATCGGGTCCGCGCTGGACGTGTCCGCGAAGAACCGAAACGCCAGGCAGGTGGCCAGCAGCGCCGCGATGGTCATCCCCGAGGCCGGGTTCGACGATGCCCCGACGAGGCCCACTAGGCGCGACGACACGGTGACGAAGAAAAACCCAAACACCAGGACCGCGACCGCCCCGACGTGGCTGACGCGAATCTGCGGCAGCCGCCACATCGCGTATCCCAATCCGAGGACGACCAGCGCCAGCAGCCCCATGGGCACGTCGCGGTCGGTTCGTTCGCGCGGGCCTCTACCCGAACCGCCCAAGCCGGAAAACACATGAGCGAAGGACGATCCGATGGTGGGCACGGTCTTGACCAGGGAGATCAGTCCGGCGATGGCCACAGCCCCGGCGCCGATGTACTTGATGTACCTGCCGTGGATGTCCGTGGGCGACATTTCACGGATCCGCTGCACTGTGGAGGGGAACACCGCGACGGCGGCGCTGTCGCCGAAGAAGGCGATGGCCGGAATCAGCACGAACCACGCCAGGCATGCCCCGGCCAGCATCACGGCGGCGACCCGGGCCCCGAGAATGTATCCCACCCCTAGCAGGGCCGGTTCGGCGGCGAGCGAAACTTGCGTCTTGATCGTCTTCGTCACCGGCGACGTGGCGTACTCCGGGAAGAACCCCAAGCCGGTCAGCAGGCGAAAACCAGCGCCCGCGATTGCCCCGCGAATCACGTGCATCGCCGCCGTGCCGCCGCGCTCGCCGGTTCGCAGCACCTCGGCGCAGGCCACGCCCTCCGGATACGGCAAGTGCCCGTGCTCCTTGACGATCAGCACCCGCCGCAGGGGGACCATGAAACAGACGCCGAGCAGCCCGCCGATTGATCCCCAGATCACCATCTCCGTCATCGACGGGTCGTACCCGAGGAGGATGAGCGCTGGGATGGTGAAGATCATGCCCGCGGCCAGGCTCTGACCGGCGGAGCCGATCGACTGAACGATGTTGCTTTCGAGGAGCGCGTCCTTGCGCGACAGGGCGCGCATGACCAGCATCCCCACGACGGCGGAGGGGATCGAGGCGTTGATGCTCATGCCGACTTTCAGGCCGACGTAGGCGCTGGCCGCGGCCAGTAACGCGCCAACGACGACCCCCACGGCAATCGCCACCCACGACAACTCGCGCATGGAATCAACTCTACCCACAGCCGATTCGATGGGCTACTTTGCGTGCCGATGGCCGACCTCTTCGAATGGACTGAAGGCGAGCCGCACTTTCGCGGCCTGCGCGTCGAACGGCGCTGCGTTCGCGTCGGTTCATACGAGTTCCACATCGCTGCGCTGCAAGACGCGGCGGCTTTGCTCGACGACGCCGAACTCATCAAGGAGTTCGAGCGGACCGATCGTCTTCCCTATGGGCTGGAGCTGTGGCCCGCGGCCGTCATGCTCGCGAGTCACGTGGCTCAGAGTGAGACGGGCAATGGTCGAAGCGCCATTGAGCTAGGCTGCGGGGTCGGACTGGTATCCCTCGCGGCCGCGAGGCGCGGCTGGCGCATCACCACGACGGACGTCGATCCCACGGCGCTGCGCTTCGCGGAGTTCAATGCCGTGCGCAACCGCGTGGTCATCGGCGATTACCGGCTAATCGACTGGCGCGACCCGCCGGCGGGTTCGCGCTACGCGCGGGTCTTCGCCGCCGACGTCCTCTATCAACTCATCGACCATCGGCCGCTGATCGGGTGCCTGGACGCCCTGCTCGATACCGACGGCATTGCATTCGTGGCTGACCCCAATCGAGCTGTGGCCGACCGCTTCCCCGCCCTCGCGGAGGAGACGGGTTTCAAGGTCCGCGTCGAGGCAGCCTCAACGATGGTGAACGAAAAAAAGTCCGTGGCCGGGCGCATCTTCGTTCTAACGCGCAGCCGCAAAACGTCCGCTCCGGTCGAACCCCCGACATGACCGCGATGGCACCCTGACAACCCCGAGCCCCGATTCCCGTTTTTCTGCATGGGCATGGAGGCCCGAAAACATAGGCACTACGAGCGGGGTATGGTCCGGGCCGGCGGCGTCGTATTCGCCGCTCGGCCCGGACGGGTTTTTCGAGGGCCTTCGCATACACGCTCACCCTACCCGTAGCGATTCTATTGTAGACTTTTTCGGCTGCCCACGTTCTTTCGGACCGTGGCAGGCCGGATCGGTGATTCGAGCCCGGCGAACGGAACCCCTCGGCGCCAAACCCGTGAGCGCTCCACGCCTTCATCCCATCGGTCGGGCGTTCCAGACGGTCGCCCGCCGGACGCAGCTTGTGCTGGTGTTGCCGGCCGCCATCGCGTTCGCTCTAGCGCTGCGCTCTGGCCTGAATCGGCAAGCCCATGCCTTGCTTCAGGAGCAAGCGCACACGTGTGCGGCGGCGCTGACGCCCGCAAAGGACGGCGATCTGTCAGACTCCGTCGCGGCGCTGCAAGCGCGGAACGACCGGCTCCTCGCCGTGGCCACTCTCGACGCGAACGGGGACGTGCAAACCGTGTATCCCGACCGTCCTGCGCATCGGGCGGCGGTCCTGGCGGGGTTGAGCGAACTCAACGAAGCGACCACGATGACGTCCCCTGGCGGCGACGAAGCCGTACGCGCGACGGCGGTCATCGTGCCGCTCAACGGCAGCGTCTCGCCGCTGGCCACGCAAGCCCTGATTCTCCTCCGAACGCCGGTCGGAGCCGCGGATTGGCTGCCGGCCGTGGCTATGTTCACGGCGATCATGGCGCTGGTGTCGTTCCTCAATGCGCGCTCGTTGGACCGGTGGTTTGAAGGTCGCGTGGCCCGGCCGCTGCGCGAAATGGCCACCGCCCTGCCCAACGGCCACGACCCGCCGGGTCGCGTCCCACCCGTGCGGACCGGTGTGTGGTGCGAGACGGCGCAGATCGCGGAGCGATTTCACGAACTGCTCCATACCCTGGCCGACAGCGACGCCCGCACGCGCCGCCTGGAGCGTGAAGCCCAACGGCAAATCCTCAGCCGGAAGCTCGGCTTCGACCGCGAGCTGCGCCGCGCGAGGGATCGCGCTTCGACCGATCCTCTGACCGGCCTGCGAAATCGGACCTTCCTCGAGGAGCGCTTGGAGCCGCTGTTCGAGCATCATGCCCGGCACAAGACCGAATTGTCCGCGGTCATGATCGACCTCGACAACTTCAAGGTGTACAACGATTCACGAGGTCATCAAGTCGGCGATGCGCTGCTCCGCTTCGCCGGAGCGCTGCTCCGCGGGGCGATCCGACCCACGGACCACGCGGTTCGCTACGGCGGGGACGAGTTCCTGCTGCTCCTGCCCGACACCGACTCCCGGCAGGCGGCGATCGTCGCGGAGCGAATCATCAAGCTCTTCCGTCAGTACGCCCGGCGGCTCAATCGCGACGACGGCGTCTCGATGAGCGCCGGAGTGGCCTCGGCGCGTGAAGGCGACTGCCGCAACGGCCACCAGCTCGTCAATCGCGCCGACGCCAACCTCTATGTGGCCAAGCGCGCAGGAAAGAACGGGGTCTCCAAAGGCGAGGCGCCGTCCCCCCCGACTCCACTTTCCGTCAGCAGCCACTAAGATGGTCCACAGCCCGAGCGGGACGATGAACTCGCTGAGCTCGCCGCACCAGCGGTGAGACTGGTTGTGGAGCCGTTCCTTGAGCAATGCGGGGAAGCCCCTGAAATCGGTCAGCGTTTTTTTCCCGTGCTACAACGAGGAGGCCAACGTCGAGCGCACGACTCTGGCCGCGCTTCGCGCGTTTCGCCGCACCGCGGAAGACTTCGAAGTCATCATCGTCAACGATGGTAGCAAGGACCGCACCGCGGAGATCGCCGATCGCCTCGCCCGCGAACATCCCGAAGTCCGTGCAGTACACAATAACCCCAACCAGGGCTATGGCGGCGCGTTGCAACGCGGGTTTCGCGAGGCCGGAAAACAGCACGTTTTCTACACGGACGGGGATGGCCAGTTCGACTTCGAAGAGATCGACCATCTAATCCCGCTCATGGAGCGTTACGACATCGTCAGCGCTTACCGCTTGAACCGTCAGGATTCGCTGCTTCGCAAGATCAATGCGTTCTGCTGGACGGCCCTGGTCAACGTCGTGTTCCGGCTGTGGCTTCGGGACATCGACTGCGCGTTCAAGATCTATCCGCGAAGGCTCTTCGACGAGATCGAGATGAAATCAAAGGGCGCGTTGATCGACACCGAAGTGCTGGCTCGCGCTAAGCGGCTGGGCTACACGATCGGCCAGGTCGGCGTGCACCACTACCCGCGCACGGCCGGCTCGCAAACCGGCGCCAACCTCCGCGTCATTCTCCGGGCCTTCAAGGAGCTGTTCTTGCTTTACCGCGATATTCGCAAGACTGGGCGCGGCCGCTGTGTCGAGCCGAGCCGATGAAACGGCGGCGGCCCGTTTTGGGAACGGGCCGCCGCGGAATCCGCTCAACAATCCGCGCCGTCAGGGCGAACACGAGGGTTCGAAGGCGCGACAGCCACGTCCGGGCGGGGTGTTTGGGCCCATGAGAATGTGATCTTGGGCGTCACGATCGCAATCGCCGTCCGCATCGCCGTAGATGGTGCCGCGCAGGCGATGTCCGACGATGTTGATCACCTGCACGCCCGCAGGGGTGCTGTCGCAGACATCGACCGAATCCGCGACGCCATCGTTGTCATCGTCACTATCACAATCATCGGGCAGTCCCGAGGCATCACAGTTGGGCTCACAGGCGTCGCCTTGCGTGTCGCCGTCACAGTTGGCTTGAGTGGGGTTGAAGTTGTTGGGACAATTGTCGCAAACGTTCCCGACGTCGTCGCCGTCACCATCCTCCTGGTTGGGGTTTCCGACGCTGGGGCAGTTGTCGCACACGTCTCCGACTTCGTCGCTGTCGGCATCTGCTTGGTTCGAGTTACTGTCCTGGGGACAGTTGTCACAGACGTCGCCGACGGAGTCGTTATCGCCATCTGCCTGGTCGGCGTTGTCCATCAAGTCGCAGTTATCGCAGACATCGGCGACGGGGTCGCCGTCGGAATAGGGTGGAAGGAACTTGCAATCCGAATCCACGCCTTGCGGAGTTCCTCCACGAACGATGGCGCAATACGCATACTTCCAGTTTTCACAGAACAGATCGTTGGTGGGCGCCGGGTCATCGACGCAGCAGGCCCGGGTGTCGCACGGCTCAGGGTTGTCCTCGCAGCTGGAGCCGGCTTCCGCGGGAAGCTCGTTGGCGGCGTTGCAACAAACGGCGTCCGCATCGCGGCACGTGCCGTTCGTCTGGCAGCAGGCGCGCATGCCCTGGCAGACGGTGCCCGGGCCGCCCGACGTTCCGCCGAGCTCAGGACACCAGAGGGGCGTGGCGTTCTGGCAAGTTCCATCGGAAAGACAGCAGGCCTCGGTGCAGGTTGATCCCGGGGGTCCGGCTGTCCCGCCGAGATCGGGACAGCACAGCGCGTCGACCTGCAAACAACTCCCGTTAGGGAAGTTGCAGGCGCGAACGCCCCGACAGGAAGCGTTGAAGTGATTGATGTAGGGATAGCCGCACACCGCGTACTGGCCGACATTGATGCACGCCCCGGTAACGGAATGACAGCACGCGTTCGAGGGGGCAGCTCGAACAACATTCGCCAACCAGAAGCAACTCGTCAGGGCAGTCAGGGTGATCGCAATTTGCTTCCCGTACATATTCGATCTCCAATCTCGTCTAATAGACGAACCGATGGCGTGGACGCGCGTACGCGCCGACTACGCGGCGAGACGAACGCCTAACGACGCAAGCCAGCGTCCCGTTTGCTCATTCAGGCCGGATCAACCGAGCCGGCGCTTCATTGCTCTGCGAACTTTTTGGTCGTCAGCCTCCTGGACAAAGCTGCGTCGGCACGCTAGAGTTCGTGCCGACGAACGAGTCCTCTGCTCATACAAGCGACGGAACCCGTTTCATCCGGCTCACGATTTTTTTCGGAGGGCGGGGCGATGAACGATCCCGGCGGACCCGTCACTCAACTGCTCGCGCAAATCTCGGCCGGGGACCCGGCGGCGGAAGATCGCTTGCTGCGGCTGGTGTACGTCGAGCTCAAATCGGTCGCTGCTCAGAGACTGCGGCGAGAACAACCCGGGAGCACGCTCACCCCCACTTCCCTGATGCACGAGGCGTACGTGCGTGTTTTTCGCGGGAACGGCGTCCCGCTGCAAAATCGAAAGCACCTGTTCTTCGCCTTCGGGCAAGCCATGTGGCGGATCGTGGTCGAGCACCATCGACGAAAACGGATTCAGGGAGCCAAAGTTGATCCCGGCTTGATCGCTGCGCTCGCCGGCCTGTCGCGCGATGATGTGCTCGACTTGGACGACGCCCTCGATGCGCTGCGCCGAGAGCACCCCCGGGAGCACGAAGTCGCCATTCTCCGAAAGGCGGTGGGGCTGAGCATTCCCGAAACGGCGCGCGTGCTGGATGCGTCAGTCGCTACGGTGAAGCGTCGTTGGGCCTTTGCCAAGGCAAAACTGAGTCAACACTTGTCGAAGGGAGAGGGTAATGGTCATGGATCGAAATGATCGGATCGAAAACCTTTTTCACGAGGCCATCGAGCGCGACGCGTGCGAACGGACCGCCTACCTGCGGGGTGCCTGTGCCAGCGACTCGGAGCTTCTGGCCGCCGTGGAGTCGCTCATCACCGCCTATGAACGTGCACCCGCATCGCTGGAAGACCCCGTTCTCGACCTCCGCGCGGCGTGCCGCACGGACGCTTCATTCTCCAGCCGCGCCCCGCTGGACGCACCGATCCATCGGCAGGTCGGGGCGTACACGCTGCTGGAGCAGATCGGGTCGGGCGGCATGGGCGCCGTATGGTCGGCGCAGCGGGCCGATGGTCGCTACGAGCGCAAAGTAGCGATCAAGTTCGTTCATGGCTGTGACAGCGACCACTTGCTGCGACGGTTCCGGCTGGAGCAGAGGACCCTGGGCAGTTTGGAGCACCCTTACATCGCACGTTTGCTCGACGCGGGGACGACCGACCTGGGAGCGCCCTATTTCATGATGGAGTACGTCGATGGGGCCCGCATCGACCGCTACTGCGACGAGGCGCGACTGGGCATCGAGCAGCGGCTTCGACTGTTTCGCCGGGTGTGCGAGGCCGTCGCCCATGCTCACGGGAAGCTCGTGGTTCATCGGGACCTGAAGCCCGGCAACATCCTCGTCGACAAGGATGGATCGCCCAAGCTCCTGGACTTCGGGATCGCGAAGATCATGGATGACGACGGTCAAAACGGGGATCAAACCCGAGCCACGTCGCGAGCCTTCACTCCGGAGTACGCCAGCCCGGAGCAGGCGCGAGGTGAGCCGGTCACTACGGCGAGTGACGTCTTCTCCCTCGGCGCGGTGCTCTACGAACTCCTGACCGGGCAACGCTTGCGTCGCGCAGCGGTCGACGTCGCTCCATCCGAGTTTGAACCCACCAAACCGAGTACGGTCATGTCGCATCTCCTTGCGACTTCGGCGAAAGGCGATGACGAAGGCAAGGCAATCGCCGCATCCCTTCTTGCAGCGCGCGGCGGTCACGCCGAATCCCTACGTCGCCGTCTTACGGGCGACGTGGACATGATCGTCTTGAAGGCCTTGCGGGCGGAGCCGCAGCGCCGTTATTCGTCGGTCGAACAGTTCTCCGACGACATCCGACGTCACCTCGAGCACTTGCCTATCATTGCCCGACCGGACACCTGGCGCTACCGCGGCCGAAAGTTCGTGCGCCGTAATCGCGCCCTGGTCGCCGGCACGGCGATCGGCTTCGTGGGGTTGCTGGCAACCACAATCGGTACGAGCATCGGCAGGGCGCAGGCGCTGAGCGCCCGGCGAGAGGCGGAACGCCAAGCGAGCATCGCCGAGGCGGTAAACCAATTCCTCAACAAGGACCTGCTGGCCTCGGCCGATCCCAAGAAATCACTGGGCCGCGAAGTGACCGTGCGCGAGGTGCTGGACAACGCATCGAAAGCCATCGAAGGGAAGTTCCCCGGGGAGCCGCTGGTCGAGGCCGCGGTACGCATGACCCTGGGCGAGACCTACTACGGACTCGGCGATTTTGAGCGCGCGGCCGGGCACGTGCAGCGGGTCGTGAAAATCCGAGAGACGGAGCTGGGGCCGACGCACCCAACCACCATGGGTCCCATGAACGCTCTAGGCGAGATGTATCGCGCGCAGGGACTTTACGGCAAGGCGGAGCCGTGGCTCTTGAGGGCATTGGAGCTAAGGCGTGAAAAGTACGGCGACGAACACCCTGAGACGCTGAATTCGCTGCACAACCTGGCCGGGCTCTATCAGACCCAGGGCCGGCATCAGAAAGCCGCCCCGCTGCTCGAACGAACCGTGAAGCTGCGCCGCCAACTGCAAGGCGAGGAACACCCGGACACGATCGCCTGCACGGTGAACCTGGGTTTGCTCTACCAGAACCTGTGCCGGTTCGACGAGGCGGAACGCCTCACGCGGCAGACGCTGGAACTCAGCACCCGCCTCAACGGACCGGAGCATCCCACTACGCTGCTCTGCACGAACAACCTGGCGTTCATGTATCTGACGCAAAAGCGCTACGCGGAAGCCGAAAAACTACTCACCGAGAGTTTGGAGACCCGTCGTCGCGTCCTCGGTGAAACGCACGTGCAGACGCTCATCTCCACGCACAACCTCGCCCGAACCCTGGGCGAGAGCGGGCGCCTGGAGGACGCCGCTTCGCTGTTCGAGGAGTTCATGCGAATCGCGCCTTCCGCGCTGCCGCCGCGCCACGACCTCCTGGGCGTCGCCAAAGGCGTCTACGGAGACTTCCTGACCAGGCTAGGGCGCTACGACGAGGCGGAGAGAGAGCTTCTCGAAGGTTACAACTCGCTTCGCGAATCGCAGGGACCTAAGGACGGCCGAACGCTGAAAGTCGTCCAGAGTCTCGTCGAGCTGTACGACGCCTGGGGACGGTCTGTACAAGCCGGCGAATACCGCGCGATGTTGAAAGGCGGGCCGCCGACGGACCTCTAGTAGTCCGTTACTCTTGAACTCTCGGATGACATGCCGGCGCTTGATGCGCGCGAATTCCTCTCCGTTGCTGAGCCACAGAGTGCTCCCGAACAACGGGCTACGCGAACGGAGGCAGCCTTTGCCTATTCCCTTGGCGAGAAATCCGGGCTAGGATTCGTATGTGCAAGTAAAGCTCGCAACATCGCGGGGTTTCTGCTTCGGCGTCGAGGATGCGATCGAGATCGCGGAGGCGGCGGTTGCGGCGCATGGGCCGGGGAAGGTCGTTGCCCTGGGGCCGGTGATCCACAACAAGCAGGTGGTCAGCAAGCTCGAATCAGCCGGGCTGAATCAGTCGGGCGACCTTGAGACCATCGACCGCGACAAAGTCGTGCTCATCCGCTCTCACGGGGCGACGCCCCAGACCATGCAGCAGGCGAACGACCGAGGCCTCGCCATCGTCGATGCCACGTGCGTGCTCGTGAAACGGGCGCAGGACGTGGTCAAGCAGCTTCATGAGGAAGGCTACCACGTGGTCATGATCGGCGACCCGAATCACCCGGAAGTTAAGGGCGTGATCGGTTACGCGCCTAACGTCACGGTCATCGACGAAGGCGCGGACCTCGAAGCGGCCCTGCCGTATAAAGAGCGGCTGGGCATCGTCGCCCAGACCACGCACTCGCCCGAACACGTGGCGGACATGATCGCCAAGATCCTCTGCCGGCCGTACCGGGAAGTGAAGGTCGTCAACACCCTCTGTCTAGAAGTGACCCGCCGCCAGGAAGCCGCCCTGGCCCTGTGCAGCGAGGTGGACGTGATATTCGTGCTCGGCGGACTCAACTCCGCCAACACCCGCGAAATGGCCCGCCTCTGCAAAGACGCCGGGACCGATACCTACCACATCGAAACCTGGGAGCAGTTCGAGCCGCGAATGATCGCCGGCAAGACAACTGCCGGCGTCACCGCCGGAGCGTCCACTCCCGAGTGGGTCATTCAGGAATTCGTCGAGAAGCTGGAAGCGATTTGAGTACCTATGTCCATACGCACGCTGACGCCGGATTTTCGAGGACAGGTGATGGCCGTAGAGCACGTAGAAAGACTGCTGCGACGCGTCACATCCGCGCTTGACGCAGCGGCGATCGCCTACGCCGTCGTGGGAGGCAATGCTGTGGCTGCCTGGGTTGCGACTGTGGACGACGGCGCGGTTCGGGCGACGAAGGACGTGGATGTGCTGCTGCGGCGGAGCGATTTCGATCGCGCGGCCGCGGCGCTCGAGCCGGCGGGCATGATCCCGATCGAGGTGCTCGGCGTGCCCATGTTCGTCGATCGGGAAAAACCCAACCCCAAGACTGCCTGTCATGTTATCTTTGCCAATGAGAACGTTCGGGCTTCTGACCGACATGCGGCCCCCGACGTGACGCACGCCGTCGAATCGCCGGGCGGTTACCGGGTTTTGGAGTTGGGCGAGCTTGTGGCCATGAAGTTGCAGGCGTACCGTTTAGTGGATCGGGTGCATCTTCTTGACCTCCGACGGCTGGGTCTGGTAAGGCCGGCCATTCTCGAGTCGCTTCCGGCGGATTTGCGGGAGCGGTGGGACGCGCTCGAAGGCGAGGAATGAGGAATGACGCCGGCCAAACACGGCACCCGACCGATCGTGGTTGAGGAGAGCCCCGGCAAGAAGGCGTACTGCCAATGCGGGCACTCGGCTGCGCTACCCTATTGCGACGGATCGCACGGCCGTTTGGGCACCGGCCTCGCTCCGATCGTCGTCGATGTCACCGAAAGTCACAGGAAGGCCGTCTGCCAATGTCATCAGAGCAAGTGCCGTCCGTGGTGCGACGGCACGCACAGCACGCTATCAGCGCCGCCGCCCGTGCAGTAGGATTCGGGCGCCTTGTCGACGCTCGCAACCCTTTGGTGGCTGTCGTTCTGGACCGCGGTGGGGCTGTGCCTGGGCAGCTTCCTGAACGCGGTCATCTATCGCATCCCTCGACGCCGCTCGCTGCGCGTTCCACTTTGGTCAGCGTGCCCCAACTGCCGCAAGCGCATCGCATGGTATGACAACATCCCCATCCTGAGCTTCGTTCGACTGCGCGGGCGTTGTCGACATTGCGGCGTCCCGATCTCCACCCGATACCTAGTGATCGAGACGACTGCGGCGCTCGTGGTCCTCATGCTTCTCGATGCTTTTCTGATCGCGCACACCCGTGCGGGCTTGAGCCGTAGCGAATTCGGGCTGACCGATCGACTCTCCTACGATTGGCCGATCCTCGTGGCCCACGTGATCCTGTTCGCGTGCCTGCTGGCCATGTCGGCCATCGACCTGGAACACTATTGGGTGGACATCCGCTTCACCAACCTAGTCACCGCCGCTGGGCTTGTGCTCCACGCGATCTGGACGCCGCGCGAGAGCCTGCAATGGCCGCGGCCGTCGGATGCAACGGCAGTGATGTCGCTTTTCGCGATGCTCGGTCTCGGCGTTACATGGATCGTGCTCGCCTGTCAGCCGCACGTGCCCGTCGAGGAGCTCGGCGAGCCGGTCGAAGAGCCCGTTGAAGCCATCCCCGCCGATGCCTTTGGTTTGAGCCGGCTGCCGCCGTCTCTGGCCTCACCCTCGCGCGCCGCGGGATGGAGCGGGACGTTCCTGCTGATCGCCCTCTTCGCGGCATTGTTCCTGGTGGAGGCTCAGGATGCGCCCATCCGGCACTCCGGGCGAGCCATCGTGCCGCTGCTGTTGCTCTATGTGTTCATTATGGCCGCAAGCTCCGTGGAGCGCGAGGCCGACCACGCCATCATGGAGGCGATCCACGAGGAACGGCATACCGCGCGCCGCGTGGTCCTGTCGGAGCTGCTCCTCTTGATGCCCGCCGTGATCTGCGGCGCGGTAGGGCTTTGGCTGATGACGGACACGGCGGCCTCGGCGCGCCTGGGCAGCGCGCTGCACACGTCGGTCCACGTGCCGGGCCTGGCCCTGCTTCGCCACTGGATGCCCCTCCACGGGCTCGCCACCGCGGCGGCGGGGTTTATCCTTGCCGGGGCGTTAGGCTGGGTGGTGCGGATCGTCTTCACGCTGGTTTTCGGCAAGGAGGCCTTCGGCGTGGGGGACATTCATCTCATGGCCGCCGGAGGCTGCGTGGCGGGCTGGCCCGTGGTCGTCCTGGCCTTCTTCTTGACCTGCGTCGTGGCCATGATCGGTTGGATCCTCACGCTCCCGTTCAAGCGAACGCGTGCCCTGCCGCTGGGACCATGGCTGTCGTGGTCCATGCTGGCGGTTGTGATTTTCTATCAGCCGATCGTGGACTGGCCGCCGCTCGCGAGGGCCCTGCACACCCTTCAGTGGTTCGCTTCCGGCGCGGCGGGTCCGGACCGGGCGGGCATGATTCCATGAGCCTTGCAATTCGCAGACTGAAGGTCTATCTTCGTCTCACGATCGTCGTGATCGTCGCCGGCGCGGTCGGCCTGATCCTCTTTAAGAATCGATCCAACAGAGTACCGGTTTGGTTCTTCGGTCTGACCGACCCCGACAAGCTGGTGAACGTCGTATGGCTGATGCTGTTCACCGCCCTGGGCGCGATCACGTCATGGAAGGCTTTGGCGTTCACCCGCGGGCTGTGGAAGGACTTGCGCGATCTCCAGCGCCTCGAACAGACCAGCGAGGCCGCGCGACGCCAGATCCAGCGGGCTGTGGAGTTGGACGAGCGCGAGCGCAAACTCGCCGAAAAACTCAAGCAAGCCGCCGAGGAGATCGGCGAGCCGGAAACCCCAAAGGAGTGAGACGGCTCAGGCCGTCCGATGCAAGGAGATGCAGATGAGCCGGTCGATGGTTTCACGAACAACTTCCCTGTGCATGTTGGCGGGCGTGTTGACGGGCTGCGCTTCGACGTCCAAGCAGGATGCCGCTGCGCTGGAGGACCAGAACCGCAACCTCACGGCCCAACTGAACAAAGCGCGGAGCGACGCCGAAAATGAGCGCCGCGCCCGGGCAGAGCTGGACCAGCGGTTGCGGAGCGCAATGCGCGACGTGGACGACCTTCGCGGTCAAGTTTCGCAGCGACCTACGGAGCCGGCCCCGGCCGGTTGGACCCCGGTCGCGGGCGGGGGCATGATCGCCATCGAGGAGAACATCCTCTTCCAGCCCGGCAAGGTCACCTTGCGTCAGGAGGCTCGCAAAACGCTGGACGCGATCGTCAGCACGCTGGAAGGCGAGTACGCCAAGAAGGACATCATGGTCTTCGGGCACACCGACGACCAGCCGATTAAGAAAAGCGGGTGGGACGACAACTGGCAACTGAGCACCGAGCGATCGCTGGCCGTGGTCCGCCATCTGCGCGAGCAGGGCGTGGCTCCGGATCGGCTGGTCGCCGCCGGGGTCGGTGAGAACCGCCCCCGCGTGACCAACAACTCCGAGCCCAATCGGCTCGCCAACCGCCGCGTCGAGATCTTCGCCATCGACGCCGCCCCGCGTTCGGGCCGGCAGAAGTAGCCAACCGCCGATGTGAGCATCGAGCGGATGAATGCGGGTGAACTGCTCGCGTGCGGGCCGCACTTCCCCGAAGGCGGCCTTGAGGCGTCATTGGCCCTGTTCTTCGTGGTCAAACCGCTCGCGTATTCGCGTCCATCCAAGCCTTCCGCTATCGGGTCAGTCGCGCGATTCCGATGACGATCGGTCAGGCGGCGTGGCTGGCCGCGCTTCGGGCCGCCCTGGGGATTGTGCTGGTCGGCGGGGGTGCGTTGGCCTTGTTTCTCCTGGGGCGAGGAGACGACTTCGTGCTGATGTCCTGGGCGTACATGTACGTCACCCGCGTCGTAGCTTGGTGGTTTGTCGGCAAGCGATTTGCGCGGCTGACCGGTCAACGGCTCGCCGGGTGGATCGTGGCGGGCATGCTTCTCAACGCGGCGTTCGATGTGGCCGCGGTGGCGGGCTTGACGGCCGGGTGGCACTATCTGGCCGCCATGGTGGTCGTCATCGCGACCTTCATCGCCATACTCCATCACTTCGGTACTCGAGATGCAGTGATCGCGCGCTTCGCGGGCGTTCCGCTCTGCCGAGTGTGCGAATACAACCTCACCGGCAACCTATCGGGCACCTGTCCGGAATGCGGCACGCCGATCGTGGCCTTGGCGTAGCCGTCCCCCTTTGGGGGCGATGCGCGTATCGCACGGGCCGCGCACGTGATGAGTTGGGTTCTGGGACGACGCGCTGGTATAATCACATGCGATGGAGGAACGATGGGAGCGACCGCGAAATCGGCGTTGATCTGTGCGTGTCTCGGCGCGCCAGCGCTGGCCGCGGACCTGCAAGTGATCTCCGTCGTGCCGGCGCGACATGCCCTCCATGTGCCGCGCGACGCCGACATTGCCATCAACTTCGACAAACCCGTGCGCCCCGAGTCCATCGTTTTGCTGGACAGCTTCTGGGCGTTCGGACGCTGGAGCGGGACCGTCACGGGGACGCTCAGCTTCTCGAACGGCGATACCACGGTCACGCTGGCGCCCGATCAGCCCTTCTCCGCGGGCGAGACCGTGACGGTGTTCCTGTCGCACGACGTCGAGGCGACGGATTTCACCACGCTGCGGGGCGGTGGGTACTCCTTCCAGTTCTGGACTCGGGCGAATCCTGCCCCCATGGACTTCCAGGAAATTGCTGCAATGACGACGCGTACGACGCCCGGGCAGCCGACCACGGCGTACGGCGGGATCGCTTCCGACCTCGACGGCGACCGGTTTCTCGACTTGACCATCGTCAACGAAGAGACCTCCGACCTGCGGGTTTTTCTCAGTCGCGCGGACCATACGGGACTGTTCGAGCCCTTCATTCAGCCCACGTTCCCCGTGGCGTTCCACGCCAGCCCTTCCGAATCCGCGGACTTCAACCGCGACGGCAAGGTGGACATCTGCGTGGCCAACATCCTGGACAGCAGCGTCTCCATCCTTCGGGGCAACGGCGACGGGACGTTCGCACCGCAGCAGAAGATCACCGTCGGCCTGCGACCCCGCGGCATCGCGGTGCTGGACGTGGACGGCGATGGGGATGTGGACATCGCCAACACCAACTATGTCTCGACGTCCGGTGATGTGTCGCTGCTGCTCAACAACGGTTCGGGCACCTTCGGCGCGCCTGCCTTTCTTGACACCGGCTTCAACGGCGAGTGGGCGCTGGGCTCTGCGGACATGAACGACGATGGGCTGCTCGATCTGGTCGTAGGGTGCCAGACGGCCCAGCGGATCGTGGTGCTCCTCGGGACGGGAGCGGGCGGGTTTACGGTGGGTCCCTCGCAAAACAGCGACGGGAACGTGTGGATGCTCAACACGGCCGATCTGAACGCCGACGCAGCGGAGGACGTGGCCGTGGGCAACAGCGGGAGCAACCGTGCGGCCGTCCTCCTCGGCGACGGCGCCGGCGGACTGGCCCCGCCCGTGCGTTACGCCACCGACCCCTTCACCATCGCCACGGACTTGGGCGACCTGGACGGCGACGGCGATTTGGACTGGGTAACCTCCAGTTACGCGGGCGACTGGTGGATCTACGCCAACGACGGCGCGGGGGTGTTCACGTTCGTCCGCGAGTTCGCCTCCCCCACGGCCGCCTCCTGCGCCCTCATCCTCGACTTCGACAACGACTTCGACCTCGACCTCGCCCTCATCGACGAGGAAGAGGACCTCGTCATCCTCATGAAAAACAGCGGAACGATCCTCGTACCTACGCTGTCGGGCGTGGCCCTGGCGGGTCTTGCTGCGTTTTTGTGCATCGCTGGCGCGGTCCTCGCGCGCCGCCGGGAATGCTGATCAACGTTCCGCGCGGACCGAGCACCCTCCCGTTTCTTGTCGTCGCAGTCGGCCACCGATGGGGAACTATCTGCCGCGACGTGCTGTCAATTGTCCCGCCTGGCCCAGCGCGGCTTTAGAGCTGCTTACAGTTGCCGATCGAGTCGGCGGTAGTGGATAGCCTCGGAGACGTGCTCGGCGTCGACCCTATCTTGGTCGGCGAGGTCGGCGATGGTGCGGGCCACGCGGAGCACTTTGTCATGGGCGCGGGCCGACAAGCCCAGCTCGGTCATGGCCTGGCGGAGGACCATTTCGCCGGTGTCGTCGAGCTTGCAGAATTCGCGGAGCATCTTGCCGGACATCCGCCCGTTGGTCATCACGGGACTATCGGGAAAGCGGCGGAACTGTTTCTGGCGCGCGGCAAGCACTTCCCCGCGCATGGCGCTCGACGGCGTGCCGTCCTGCTGGCTGCGGAGCATGGAGAACGGCACGCCCGGCACTTCGATGTGGATGTCGATGCGATCCAGCAGCGGGCCGCTGATCCGCGATAGATATTTGTCGATCTGCAGCGGCGTACACTTGCAGCTCTTCCGCGGATCGGTGTAGTAGCCGCATGGGCACGGGTTCATGGCCGCAACCAAAGTAAACGAGGCCGGGAAGCTCACCGTGCCTTGGGCGCGGGCGATGGTCACCCGCGCGTCTTCCAGCGGCTGCCGCAAAGCCTCCAGCGACGAGCGCGTGAACTCCGGAAACTCATCGAGAAAAAGCACGCCGTAGTGGGCCAGGGACACTTCGCCCGCCTGGGGGATCGATCCGCCGCCCACCAATGCCGGCGTGCTGGCCGAGTGGTGCGGCGTGCGTACGGGACGCCTGGCGAGCAAGGCCATGCCCGGCAGTAATTCGCCGGAGACGGAGTGAATCCGCGTGGTTTCGAGCGACTCTTCGAGCGTGAGCGGCGGCAGAATCGTGGGCAACCGCTTGGCGAGCATGGTCTTGCCCGTACCCGGCGGACCGATGAGCAGCACGTTGTGCCCGCCGGCCGCGGCGATGATCATCGCCCGCTTGACATGCTCCTGCCCGCGGACCTCGCCGAAATCGCAGTCGTACAGCGAGGCGTCGTCAAAGACTCGGCTCACGTCGATCGTCTTGGGCTCGATAGGGAGCTGTCCGGTAAGAAAACCGACGGCTTCGGTGAGCGAGGTCACCGGAATGACCTCAACGGCCTCGACGACGGCAGCCTCCGCAGCGTTTTCCATCGGCACGACGACGCCGCGAAGGCCCTGCTGCTTGGCCATGAGGGCGACGGAGAGCGCCCCGCGTGTCGTGCGGATGCGCCCGTCGAGGGCCAGCTCGCCAATCACGAGGTATTGCCCGATGTTGTCGGAGATCACGTCGCCGTCGGCGAGCAGAATCCCCAGGGCGATGGGCAGGTCGAACGCCGGGCCTTCCTTACGCACGTCGGCCGGGGCGAGGTTGATCACCGTCTTGTGCCGCGGGAACAGATAGCCGGAGTTCTGCAGCGCGGTGCGTACCCGCTCGATGCTCTCCTTGACAGCCGCATCGGGAAGGCCCACCAGCGTCGCCCCGGCGAACCCCCGGTGGGCCACGTCCACTTCGACCTCGACGGGCACGGCTTCGATCCCGGAGAACGTCGCACTGTGCAGACGAGCTACCACGGTGCGGCATTCTACAGCCACGAAGCGACGAAGCCACGCAGCCACGAAGGGAAGAGCGAAACGCCGAAAAGTTGACACGCCGAGGGATGGAAGTCGCCGGCGTTGACAGGGCAGCCCTCGCTCCTACGATACGACCTTGGTGAGGCCGCATCCGCCACGTGATGCACCCTTCGTGGCTTCGTCGCTCCGTGGCTCTGTGGCTTTGACGATTGTCCCCGTGGCACAATTGGACAGCGCGTCGGCCTCCGGAGCCGAAGGTTGCAGGTTCGAATCCTGCCGGGGACGGTCTCACGGAAAAGCCGAAACGTCAAAACGTCAAAACGCCGAAGAGTCCGCCGGTTCGATCATTCTTCTCTTGCGCTTCCGCTGGGGTGATGTATACTATCTGTGGGGAAGGTGGTTTGGGAGGAATTCGCCATGCGTCGCCTCATCATTCTCGCTCTGCTTGGCTGTGGGGCTTGCGGCAACGACCAAACCCTGTTGGAGCGGAGCGCCCGAAAGCCGGACCCCCTCGGCACACTGCAAACCCGCGACTACACCATCGAGGTTTACGCCGGTCCGGCCTACAGCATCTACGATGCGGACGGGCGAGCGCTCGCTGAACTGGTCACGACCTTTGAGCTTCACGCTCAATTACCCGAGTTGTCCGACCGGCTTCACCAGATGCTCGCCGCGGGCCCGCTGCATGCTGATGCCTTGATCCTGCGCGATTAGCGATTCCACTGCAAAGCGGCGCCGAGCGGCTTCTTGGGGATATCCGGCACGACGCAGTCGGGGGCGGGGTAGCCCACGGGGATGAGCAGGTACGGCTTCTCATTGAGCGGTCGTCCCAGGATGTCTCGCAGGAAACGCATCGGGCTGGGCGTGTGCGTCAGCGTCGCCAGACCGACTTGGTGACAAGCCATAATGAAGAACCCAGCGGCGATGCCCGTGGATTCGGCCGGGTAGTAATTCGACACCCGCTCGCCGTTCGCTTCCTCCCAATCGATGCGGAAGATCACGACGAGCCATGGCGCGGTTTCGAGGAAGGGCTTTTCAGCGTTGGTGCCCAACGGCTCCAAGGCTTCGAGCCATTCCTTGGGCATACGGTGGTCGTAGCTTTCGCGTTCCTCGGCCTCAGCGGCGATGCGAATCTCGTGTTTGATCTTCGTATCATCGACGGCCACGAACCGCCACGGCTTGCGATTCGCGCCGCTGGGGGCGGAGTGGGCGACGGCGATCAACCGCTCGATCAAGTCCCGCGGAACGGGCTCGTTGCTGAAAGAGCGGCAACTGCGCCGCGAACTCATTTGCGTCAGCAGCCCGGCAACGCGGGTGCGCATGTCGCCGATCGTCAATCGAGGGAAGTCGTAGGGAATGAGTTTCGCGGGCATATGCGTGCTTTCTCTTCCGCGCTGGGACAACGCTCCCGCCGCCCTTGCGGGGACGAGGCTCTCGCCTTGGTCGCCTCCGTCGGTCGCGTTATCGCCCGTGGCTCGCTTCGCGGGTGATGTTGTATTTCTTGAGCCGGTAGCGAAGGTTGTCGCGGCTGATGCCTAACGCCCGGGCGGCCTGCGACTGGTTCCAGCGATTTTCCTCCAGGGCCGCAACGATCATGGCCCGCTCCTGGCCGCGGAGGGTCGGCGGAGCCTCCACTTCCCCGGAGTCTTGCTCTCGAATCTCGCGCGGCAAATGCGAAGGCAGCACTTCGAGTCCGTCGCAGAGCAGCACCGCCCGCTCGAGGATGTTGGCGAGCTCGCGGATGTTGCCCGGCCAGTCGTAACCGGTGAGCACAGACAGAGCTTCCCCGGAAACGACACGTGGCGGCACGCCCAGCTCCGCGCTGGCCCGCCGGGTGAAGTGCGTTGCCAAAGCAGCGATGTCCTCGCGGCGATCACGCAGCGGCGGCAGTTCGATGGGGAACACATTCAAGCGGTAGAACAAGTCGTCTCGAAAACGCCCGGAGGCGATGGCGGCTTTCAGGTCGCGGTTGGTGGCAGCGATCACGCGCACATCGCAGGCGATGGTCTGCGTTCCCCCGACGCGGGTGAAGGCGCGCTCCTGCAGCAAACGCAGCAGCTTGACCTGTGTGGAGGCGCTGATGTCGCCGATCTCGTCGAGGAACAGGGTGCCGTTGTCGGCCAGTTCGAACCGCCCGATGTGCTGCGCGAAGGCGCCCGTGAAAGCGCCCTTCTCGTGGCCGAACAGCTCGCTCTCCAACAGCGTCTCCGGAAGGGCGGCGCAGTTGACGGCGATGAACGCCTTCTTGGCCCGGGGCGAGGCGTTGTGAATGTACTTGGCGAGCACTTCCTTGCCCGTCCCGGTCTCACCGACGAGGAGCACGGTAGCGTTGGTGGGGGCCACGCGATCGGCGAGCTTGAGCACGGCGCGAACGGCCGGCGACGCCCCCACGATGTCCGCCTTGGCGAAGGCCGACTCGCGTAGGGCGAGGTTCTCGCGCCGCAGGTTGGCGTGCGCCTGCGCATTCCTCGCCCCGCACGCGGCCAGGTTGGCGAAGACTTCCAGCAGAGCCAGGTCGTCGGAGTCGAACGTCCCTCCGCCGCGGCGGTTGAGCACTTCGACTGCGCCGATGACTTCCGACTGGTAGACCATGGGCGCCGCCATCAGGCCGACCGTGTGGAAGCGAAGCTGTTCATCGATCCCGCGGAAGAAGTCGGGGTTTCGGGATACGTCCTGGATGTTCTCGGCACGCCCGGTCTTGAGCACGTGCCCGGCGATCCCCAGCCCCGCATCGAACTCCCGGCCCACCAGGGTCGATCCCTGTTCGCCGCAGGCCGCCGCGAAGATGAGCTTGCTGCGTCGCGGGTCGAGGATGAGCACGCTGCTGGCCTCGGCGCGCAGGACCGCCGCGGCGCTACGGGCGATCTGACCAAGCACGGCATCCAGGTCCAGGCTGGAGTTGATTGCCGCGGACGCCTCAGCGAGCGCGGCCAGCGCCTCCGGCGGGAACCTGTGCGATGCGAGGTTCATGGATCGGCATGGTCCACGGGTGCAGGGGCGATCGCCGGAGGGGAATGCCCTGGGAACTTGCGAGGGCCTTCTCCCGCCTGGCCGATAACCCGCGGATTCGGGTGATTAAAGCCGGCCAGATTCCTCCAACGGTGAACCCTGCGCCCGGACCGGGCGTAAGCATACAATGATGACGTGGACGCGCCAACGGATGAACGGCTTCTGCAGGACTACCTCCGCGGCAAGCCGGGCAGTTTCGAGCTCCTCGTGCGGCGTCATGCTCCGGAACTCCACCAATTCGTGGTTCGATTTACGGGCGACTCCGCCGCGGCCGAAGATGTCGTTCAGGAATCTTTTCTCCAGGTGCACACTTCGGCCGATCAGTTCGACGCGCATCGGCGCTTCAAACCTTGGCTTTTCACAATCGCCGCGAACAAGGCCCGCGACTATCTTCGACGTCGCACGCGCCGGCGGGAGGTCCCGGCAGACGCCCATCTCAATGAGGACGGCGACGCCGGACCGCGTTTCGTGCAGCTCCTATCCGCGGAGAACGAGGCCCCCGATGAGGAACTCGCCGCCGAGGAAAAGCGACGGCTGGTGCGCACTGTCCTCGATTCCATGCCCGAGAAGCTGCGCGAAGTGCTCGTGCTCGCCTACTACCACCGGTTTCCGTACAAGGACATCGGCGAAGTTGTCGGAATTCCTCTGGGAACGGTCAAGAGTCGGCTTCACGCGGCGGTCGTTCACTTCGGCGAGCGCTACCGGGAAGCCGTCGCGGAGACGGAGAGTGCCAAGCGTGAGGGGTAATTCGAGCCGCGGACTTTAGTCCGCGCGGACTTTTTTTGGTTGACGATGAACAGCGAGCCTATGCAACCCGAAAAGCGACCCACCGACGAATCTCTCTTGGACTTCCATCTGGATCGCCTCGAGGGCGAGGAACGATCGTGGATCGAGGCCGAGCTCCGCCGCGATCGCGAGTTGCAGCAACGCAGTAGTCGGCTCGGTCGCATCTTGCAACCGCTAGACCATTGGCGCCCGGCGCCGGGGCCCGCGCATCTTCCCGACAAGGTGTTAAGCCACGTTCGTGAGATGACTCAGCCCCAGCGGCGCGGTTGGCGTTTTCACCCTGGCGGCGGCGGCAGGCCGTCCTGGCGCATGCGGGACTTGATCGGGGTGGCCGCTTGCCTGGCCCTTCTTGCTGCGCTCGCCGTGCCCGGGTTCGCCGGCGTTCGCGACCGCGCCCAGCGGACCATGTGCGCCGACAATCTGAGGTCCGTGTTCGTCGGCGCCAGCAGCTATCAGCAGGCGTTCGCCCAGTCTCTGCCTTACGCCGGCGGGCTGACTCGTGCCTCGTGGCTGCCCGGGGCCGATGCGGCCCTCCCCTACGCCTCCAACAGCCGCCATCCCTTCTTGCTCATCAAGTTGAAGTACGGTCCCAAGCCCAAGGACTTCTTATGTCCCGGGCGCTGCGGCGGCGAGGCTACCACGGTCGATCAGCTTGAGACCGGCGATGATTTCGCGACCGCCCGCAACGTCAGTTACGACTCCCTGAATCTTTCCGGCCTCGCCCCCAACGTACGGCCGCCCGCGGCCCTGGCCTACATGAGCGACGCCAACCCCCTCTTCGTCGGCGCGCGATTCAACGACGGCGTCGATCCCGTAAAGACCAATTCGCCGGCCCATCGCGGGCGCGGCCAGACGGTGCTTCGCTTGGACGGCAACGTCCAATTCACCCGCACGCCCGTGTATGCCCACGGCGACAACCTCTGGACCATCGGCGACGTGCGCCGTTACTCCGGCACGGAGTCGGCCACCCGCCCCGATGACGCCTTCCTCGTCCCCGGCTATCCGGCCAGCCAACAAGGGCGGTAGCCCCGTCGCTCCGCCGGAATGATCTGAGCCGCGCGGCGCAAGCCCGCGGACATTTCCGAGCCGCGCGCGTCAGCAAGCGGCCATCGCCCGTCCCCGACCGGACATCTTGATGGGCGCCGCCCGACCTCTATCATGGCCGCAAATGCCCGCAACCAAGGTCGCCCAATCCCACGCCTGTCCACAGGCCGTCCTCAATCTGGTCGAACGCTACGACCTTCACATCGAGACCTATCGCCAACAAGGCTACAACGAGACTCAGGTCCGCCGTGAGTTCATCGATCCGCTCTTCGAAGCCCTAGGTTGGGACATGGACAACAAGGCCGGTCACGCCGAGGCCTACAAAGACATCATCCATGAAGACGCCATCAAGGTCGGCGGCTCCACCAAGGCCCCCGACTACTGCTTCCGCATCGGCGGGGTACGAAAGTTTTTCGTCGAAGCGAAGAAACCCGCCGTCTCCGTCGGCAACGACCCCGGCCCGGCGTACCAACTGCGCCGCTATGCATGGAGCAACAAGCTGCCGCTGTCCATCCTCACTGACTTCGAGGAGTTCGCCGTCTACGACTGCCGCATCAAGCCCGACCCCGACGACAAATCGTCAACCGCGCGCGTGCTTCTGATCAACTCCGACGAGTACGAAAAACGCTGGGGCGAGATCGAAACGGTTTTCTCCAAGGATGCAGTTCTCAAAGGGTCCTTCGACAAGTTCGCGGAGTCCAACAAGCGCAAGCGCGGCACGGCCGAAGTGGACGACGCATTCCTCGAAGAAATCGAGAATTGGCGCGACGAACTGGCCCGTAATATCGCCCTGCGAAACCCCAATCTCTCCGTTCGTGATCTGAACTACGCCGTGGGCAAGACCATCGACCGCATCATCTTCCTGCGGATGTGCGAGGATCGCGGTGTCGAGACCTATGCCCAGCTCCGTCTGTTGCTCAACGGCCCCAGCGCATACCCTCGACTTGTCGAAATCTTCTACCGCGCCGACGAGCGCTACAACTCCGGCCTGTTCCACTTCGAGCCGGAAAAGGACCGCCCCGACCCTCCCGACAATCTCACGCCCAATCTCGTCATCGACGACAAGGTCCTCAAAGACATCATCAAGAAGCTTTACTATCCCGAATGCCCCTACGAATTCTCCGTGATGCCCCCGGAAATCCTTGGGCAGGTCTACGAGCAATTCCTGGGCAAGGTGATCACCCTCACGGCCGGTCATCGCGCCAAGGTCGAATACAAGCCCGAAGTCAAGAAGGCCGGCGGTGTCTACTACACGCCCAAATACATCGTGGATTACATCGTTGAGCACACGGTGGGCAAGTTACTCGCGGAGTGCAAGACCCCAAACGACGCGGCTAAGCTGCGGATTCTCGATCCAGCCTGTGGGAGCGGTTCGTTTCTGTTGGGCGCATATCAGTGCCTACTCGATTGGCATTTGAAGTGGTATTCGGAGCAAGAACCCGAAAAGTGGGCGAAGAAGAAAACGCCGCCGATTTACCAAGTCACGTCACTGAGCTCGGGCGCTGGCAGGGATGAGGCGGGTCCGCGGGCTCGCGCCCGCGGCTCTGACCCGGCTCCGCTCACTCACGGTCGCGGCTCGATAAGAAACGGTAATTGGCGTCTGACCATAACGGGGAAGAAGCGTATCCTATTGGCGAACATCTACGGCGTGGACATCGACGCCCAGGCCGTCGAAGTCACCAAGCTCTCCTTGCTCCTCAAAGTCCTGGAGGGCGAAAACGCCGAGACCGTCGGCCACACTCTCCGCCTCTTCCACGAACGCGCCCTCCCCGACCTGGGCGACAACATCAAGTGTGGTAACTCCCTCATCGGACCCGACTTCTACGACAACCAGCAACTCTCCCTCCTCGACGACGAAGAACGCTACCGCATCAACGCCTTCGATTGGAACGCCGAGTTTCCGGAAATCATGCGCGGCGGCGGATTCAATGCCTTGATAGGTAACCCGCCGTACATATTCACCCGTGAACAAATCACGATTCCCGAACGGCAATACTTTGCAAGGAACTATCGAGCCTCTTGGGAAAAACACAACACTTTCATGTTGTTCATGGAGAATATCTTCAGACTGTTGTGCAAAGATGGAATTGGCTCATTCATTGTTCCCAATTCGTGGCTGACCATAGAAAGCGGGAAGCTCCTTCGATCGATATTCGCCGCTCGGCTGCGTCGCGTAGCGGACCTCAATTACACCGTTTTCGAGAAGGTCTCGATGGAGCCCTGCGTCTTCGTCGCCACGGGATCGCCTAGTAAAGAGCCGATCGTCGCGTTCCGCGCGCAATCCAAAGAAGAATTCTTGGACCCATCTCTCATCCGGGTGAGCAAGACGGAGTGGACCTCGTCCGGAGCACGCTTCGTCTTCGCAAGCGACAATGCGTCGGCCCGCGTGATCGACCGAATCGTGGCAAACATCGGTACCGTTGGAGATCACTTCGACGTTCGTAGTGGTTTGCAGGCGTATGAACGGGGAAAGGGCACTCCCCCGCAGACGGTGCTCGACGTCGCTGACCACGTGTTCGACCGCAAACGGAGGGAAGACAACGACAGCTATCAGTACCTACAGGGCGAGGATGTCGCGCGCTATGACCTGCGATGGTCCGGCATGTGGATGCAGTACGGCGCATGGCTGGCACAGCCACGCGAGTTGGCGATCTTCACGCGCCCAAGAGTACTGCTTCGTGAGATCACCGGACAGCTGCCAAATTGCCTTCACGCAACGTTCTCTGATAAGCCTTATCTCAACAACAAAAGCATCTTGAACGTCCTTCATCCTACGGATGACAGGGATTCGTTGCTTGCTCTGTTGGCTATTCTCAATTCCCGGCTTCTATCGCTGTACTACAAACATCGGGCGGTCAAAAGCGCTCGCAAGCTCTTTCCGAAGGTCGTAATTCGGAATCTGCGTGAGTTTCCTTTTCCGAAGAACGGCGATTGCCCGGAGATCTTGCGCGCATCGTCTGTTGCCACGCAAATGCTCGACCTTCACAAGCGGCTCGCGGCGACCAAGACGCCATCCGACAAGACGGCCATCCAGCGTCAGATTGGCGCCACCGACCGCCAGATTGACCAGCTCGTCTACCAGCTCTACGGCCTGACCAACGAGGAGATCAAGATGCTGGAGGAAACAACGCACAGATGAGAATTTACCTCGACGTGTCCTGCCTGAATCGACCGTATGATGACCAGCGGCAGACTCGGATTCGGCTGGAGTCTGAAGCCGTTACGCTGATTCTTGAGCGGATCGATGCCGGTGGCTGGCGGCTCCTCTCGTCGGAGATCGTTCGCGTCGAGGTTGCGGCCATGACGGACCGCGAGCGCCGCAGGCGTGTTCAGGCGCTTTTTGCGGCTGCCGATGATACAATCGCGTTGACCGAGGAGGTCTTTCGCCGGGCGGTGGGATTGATTCAAAAGGGTTTCAAGGCGGCTGACGCGTTGCACGTCGCGTCAGCCGAGCGTCTCGGGGCAGACGTATTACTTACGTGCGACGACCGACTCGTCCGCCTCGGACGCCGATATCGGAAACAGCTTCGGGTCGCGATTCTAGATCCGGTATCATGGTTGCGGGAGGTGTCGGATGCACCGAACCTTGGATGACATCAGGCGCGAGGGCTTGGAAGCGCTGCGAAAGCGCCTTGGGCGCGCCGGCCTGATTCGGTTTCTTCAACAATTTGAGACTGGGGCGGGCGATTATGCGACTGAGCGTCATGCGTGGGTTGACGCAACGCCGCTAGCAGCCTTCAAGAAGCGCCGCACCGCGCGGCGCAGCAAGAGGCGGGCCTGACCCGGGCAAGACGCCATCGGACAAGACGGCCATCCAGCGTCAGATCGACGCCACCGACCGCCAGATCGACCAGCTCGTCTGCCAGCTCTACGGCCTGACGAATGACGAAATCCGCGTTGTTGAGGAGGCGACGCAATGAAACCCGGGAACGTCGAGGCCCTCACCCCTACCCCTCTCCCTGGGAGGGAGAGGGGAGTTCTTTTTTTCGACTCTGACTGGGGGGCTAAGATCGTGCGTCCCTCCGGGACGATGAGGACCGTGCCGACGTCCTCTACGTCAACTTCAAGCGGCCCGCCCACGCCGATGACAGCGAGCTCACCGACGATGACATCCTCGTTCGCTACGAGGGCGACGAGGTCATCGGGCTGACCATTCTCCACGCCAGCCGGCGCTGAGCGCCGCACCAACCGGAACCCGGCGCTCGCTCGATTCTTTTTTTCCAGCGATCACCCCGCGCGTTATGTAGATGATGAACGACCAGCGCCCATTCCGCGCCGATTCTCGCTGCCGCCCACTCATTGCCTTGTCGCCCCGTTGCCTCATTGCCTTTCCGTACATGGGTCCCCCGCTAATGCAAAACAGACCCAGTTACACGGCGCGTAAGTCGTTGTCGCGTAGGGAGATGCGTCCCCGCGCCACCGAAAAAACAAACCCAGAGCAGACCCAGTTACAATCGCCCCCTGGGATTGCGCAGAGAATGTCGCTTCAAGACCGAAAGGGGAATCGCGGCGGCACAGTCCAACGGTGTTCGAGTGACGATCCATCCGCTACGCGAATCGGGGACCGATACTCTATCGCAGGGCGAGGAGGAGCACGTTGCAGAGGACGGAAATGACAAAAAGCACGCCGAGGGCGACCACCCACTGAACGGAAATACGGGGGGTCGTCGAGATCGGGGCGGTGATGACGGTGGGGGTTTCGGCGAGGGTCCGGCCGGTGGCCAGCGACTCGAGCAGCTTGTGGTCGTACTTCTTCCGCGCCAGGTACGGCGGTTCGCCGTTGGCGACGGCCTCCAGGTCGGCGATGACCTCGTGCATCGACGGATAGCGCTCGTCGGGGTTCTTGGCCATCATCACCTCGATGATCTCGCCCACGCCCGCCGAAAGCGCCGGGTTGATGTGGTCCGGCGGAACGAGCGGGTCCTTGAGGTGCTTGTGCATGACCGCCGAGGGCGTCGTGCCGTCGAAGGGCACCTTCCCGGTGACCATGTGATAGAAGGTCGCTCCGAGGCCGTAGATGTCCGCGCGGGCGTCGATGGTGATCTCGCCGCGGATCTGCTCCGGGCTGATGTAGTACGGCGTTCCGTAGGCCCGCCCGGCCTCGGCGGTGGCGGTGACGAAGTCGCCCACCTCGCGGGCGAGGCCCATGTCAGCCAGCTTGACGTCCACGCTCTTCGTGAGCATCAGGTTCTTCGGCTTGACGTCGCGGTGGATGAGGCCCTGATCGTGAGCGTGTTGAAGGGCTTTTGCGCATTGCAGGACGATCCGCACGGCGTCCTTTTCGGGAAGTGGCTTGCCGTCGGCGAGCAAGTCATAAACCGTCTTGCCGTCGATGAACTCCATGACGAAATAGTGGTACCCGCCGGACTCGCCGACGTCGTAAGCCTGCACGATGTAGGCGTGATTGAGCCGTGCGGCGGCTTTGCCCTCGCGATAGAACCGGTCGACGAACTCGCGGTTCTCGCTGAGTCGCTTGGGAAGGACCTTGATGGCCACGATGCGATCGAGGCTGAGCTGCTTGGCCTTGAAGACCACGGCCATGGCCCCCTGACCCACCTTGGTGAGCACCTGGAAACCCGGAATCTGCTGCGCCGGGCGGTACATGGAATCCTCTTCCATGGCCAGGTTCAGACGCTTGTGCTGGGAGTGGGTCATGTAGCCGTGCTGGATGAGGAGATCGCCGAGGGTGATGTGGCGACCCTTTTCGTCAAGGTCCTTTTGCTCGGCGCGAACCAACTCGAGCTCGTTGGCCGTACAGAGTTTGCGCTCGACCACCAGCCGAGCGACGTGCGAGTCATCAATGGACATGAGTCAACCTGCGTTCTGAGAAGGCGACGAGTCGCCGAAACCGAGCTTCGTCCGACAAACTACTCTAGGTGGGCCCGAAGAGCCCATCAACCGGAAAACGTGCCTCTCTCGTCAATCGCTCGACATTATAGCACCTTTCGCCGCCCGGACAGGCAAGTCGCGTCCGATGAGCTGGTCCACAACAAGGCGCTCGGCGTCGCACGGGTCGCGGGCTGCCAGCGCAATCGCCTCCCGCGCGATCCGTGCCTGGCGCTCTGTGAAAAGGCACGGCGCGGCATCGGAAAATTCCGCCGCGCCCAGGGTCCGTCGCACGTGCTCCAGGAGAGCATCCATGCCCTTCCCGGTTCTCGCGGAGATCAGAAGGCCCGGGTGCGTACGGCGGTTCTCCGCGACGAGAAGGTCGCACTTGTTGTGGACCACGATGAGCGGCGGGTGCGCCGCCGTTCGCGCGGGCGGAACCGCTTGCTCGTCGTCGCTCGCTGAGTCGAGGACCCACACCCGCACATCGGCGTCGCGAGCCCTGAGGCGGCCCGCTTCGATGGCCAGCGCTTCCAGCGGATCATCGGTTTCGTGCCCGCCGGCCGTGTCGACCAAGGTGACTGGCACGCCGTCGACATCGATCGGCTCGGCGATCCAGTCGCGCGTGGTTCCCGCCGTCGGCGAGACGATCGCCGCCCCCCGGCCGAGCAGGCGGTTGAACAAAGTGGACTTGCCGCTGTTCGGCGGCCCGACCAAGGCCACCACCGCGCCGTGAAGGAGCCGCCGCGCCGCCGGATAGCGGGCGAGCATGTCTTGAACGTCCCGTTGCGCCGAAGCTGCGTCCGTTCGAAACGCTTCCGCTGCCTTCCGGAGTGCGTCCGGCAGTTGACCTTCCTGCCGGCAGAGAAAACCGAGGGCCCTCTGTGTCTTCGCCCGGCACATCGCCTCGATCGCCTCGCGTTGGATCCAGTTGCGTATGGGCCAAACATCATCGAGCGCCGCGAAGGGTTCGCAGGCGGGCGCCCCGAGCCGCTCCAGGGTTTGCAGGATGCGTTCGATCACTCTCACGCCGCCGTGGGCGGAAATGTCGACGGCTCGCGGAATTGTCGATTGTTCCCGATGTACATCGGGATCGATTGTCGATTGAAGTTCTCCGTCCCTTCGTCCCTTCGTCCCTTCGTCCCTCTTCCAGGGCGTCACGCTGACCACGACGTCATCGATCACTTCGTCGCCGTCTACAAAGTGCCCGTAACGCAGGCGGTCGATACGTCCCAACGACAAGGGCTTCCCGGATTTTGGACGGAACGCCTGATTCACCAATGCGACTGGATCGGCCCCGACGACGCGGATAACGGCAATCGCCCCGGCGCCGGGCGGGGTCAGCAGGATGCTGCGATGACCGGTCGTGGTCATGCGCCCATTTCGGCGAGGTGCTTGTCGTACGCGAGGGCAATGCCGCGCAGCGTCAGGTCGGAGACGACGTTGTCGAGAAAGTCGCAGTAGGGCGCGAAGAAAGCGGCGTCCCCGCCGGTGGCTACCACTTGGGGCCAGCGGTTCAGGTGCGTGGCGTAGGCCTCGACGATGGCCCGCACCGCCCCCGTCATCCCTCGGCAAACGCCGGCTTGGATCGCCTCGACGGTGTTTCGTCCATAGGGGAGTTCGGGAAACGCAGCGGACGCTTCTGGAAGTTGAGCCGTGTGCTCGTGCAACGCACGAAGCTGCATACGCAGGCCCGGGAGAATGGCCCCGCCCAGGAACGTTCCTTCGTCATCGACCAGATCGACGGTGACGGCCGTTCCGAACGAGACGATCGTGCAACCCTGCTTGATTCGTTCGTAGGCGGCGGCGGCCTGGCAAACGCGATCCACACCCACGGCGCGATTGTCTTTGACGGCCACGTCTATGGGCAGGGGGATGGTCTCGCCGATCACCAGGGCTTCCTGGTCCATCCGCGCCGACACGTGGTCGCGGATGCGGTCGAGGGCCGCGGGCACGACGGAGCTGATCACTGTGGCGGCCGGCAGACGCTTCGCCGCGGCGTCGAGGTGGGCCGCGTACGCCTTCTCGAACGCGGCGTGGTCGTCGCTGGGATGGGTGAGCGGCGTCTTGAGCCGCTCCTGGTGCCACGTTGCGACACTCGTCGTCGTGTTGCCGATGTCCACCACGACGATAGGGGCGGTCGGGTCGTAAACCGGCGGGCGAATCATGGCGGGGAGTCTGCCAGCTTGGCCTGCACGATCATCGCCCACAGCTTTTCGACCATGGCGCTCAGTCCTATACCGGCCACGGCGCTGACGGGCAAGACTTCCTTGCCGATGGCGTCGGCGAGGGCTTGGGCCGCTTCGCGACCGCCGGTGAGGTCGATCTTGTTGGCCACGACCAATTCGTCCTTGGCGGCCAGTTCGGGGCTGTACTTGGTGAGTTCGTTGCGCACCGTGTTGTAGGCTTCGATGGGCGATGCGCCGGTCAAGTCGCTGGCCACATCGACGAGGTGCAGGATGACGCGGGTGCGCTCGATGTGCCGCAGGAAGGCATCGCCCAGGCCGGCGCCTTCATGGGCGCCTTCGATCAAACCGGGAATGTCCGCGAGCACGAAGCGCCGATGATTGGACAGTTCCACAATGCCCAACTGGGGCTGCAACGTGGTGAACGGATAATCGGCGATCTTGGGACGTGCGGCGGAAAGACGCGAGAGCAGCGTGCTCTTTCCGGCGTTGGGCAGACCGACGATGCCCACGTCGGCGAAGAGCTTGAGCTCTAAGCGCAGCCAGCGCTCCTGACCGGGCGTGCCCTCCTCGAATTCGCGCGGGGTCTGGTGATCCGCCCGGGCGAACTTCGTGTTGCCCCGCCCGCCCTTGCCGGCGTGGGCAATGCAGATTTTCTCGTTGGGGGTGGAAAGGTCCTTGACCAGAATCCCTAGGTCGCGGTCGTACACGAGCGTGCCGACGGGCAGGCGGAGGACGAGGTCTTCGCCCTTCTTGCCGTACATCTTCTTGCCCATGCCGGGCTGCCCGTCCTGGGCGATCCAATGGTGCTTGCCGGAAAAGTCGAGCAGGGTTTCGACCTCCGGCGTGCCCACGGCGTAGACGTTGCCGCCGTCGCCGCCGTCGCCGCCGTCGGGCCCGCCCTTGGGAATGTACTTCTCCCGCCGGAAGCTCACGCACCCGTTGCCGCCCTTCCCGGCGCGAACGTAGATTTCAGCGCGATCAACAAGCATGATGAGAGGGAGCCACGAAGCCACGAAGCCACGAAGCGACGAAGGGATCAGTACCGCGACCGTAAGGGAGCGGGCAGAGGGCGACGAAGCGACGAACCGACGTGGCGACGGAGGGCAAAGGGAGAGTCATGATCGTTCTTCGAACTTCGAACCTTGAACTTCGCTCTTCGGTCTAACGTCTTCCCGGCGAAATCCGTCAGGTCATGATATGGTAACGTGTTCGTCCCGGAGGGACGATTGAGAATAGCCCACCGTTTCAACGGTGGGTAGGCGATGCCCCCCAAAAAAAGTCGTTGTTGGCCTCGCTAACCCACCGATGAATCGGTGGGCTAAATCCGCGCTGTGCCTCCGGCACGTTTCGCAACTGATCGGATCAGAACCGCGAGTGACAACGAGCGGTCCGAAACCTAGGCTGGCCACAAGACCGCTCCATTGCTGTCGCGGTTCTGATCGCGAGCCCAATGCCGCTGGAAGCCCGCAGCTCGCTAGCTCGGCACGATGTCGACCTTGCGGCCGCGGAAGCGCACAATGCCGTCGCAGAGGGCGAAGAGTGTGTGATCGCGTCCGCAGCCGACGCGCTGGCCGGGGAGGTAGGGCGTACCTTTCTGCCGGACCAGGATGGTGCCCGTCTTGACCGACTCGCCCGCCCCGCGCTTCACGCCCAGAAACTGCGGCTGGCTGTCACGCCCGTTCCGCGTTGAACCTTGACCTTTTTTGTGTGCCATAAACGATAACTCCTTAGCAGCGCCCTAACGTCCTCCCCACCAGAGCGCTTTTTTCGACCTATTCCGTATTCCTCATCTCCCAAGACCGGTCTCGCCGAATCGGAGTGGCGCTCGCCCGTGTCTGGGCGTCGCCGGGTAGATCATAGTGAATCGCCAGCGTTCGGCGAAACAAGAACATTCGTGGGTTGGCCTGCGATTCCGGCTGATTTTTGTCGAAGGCCGGATTGCGCCGCGTTTCGATCTCGCCGGACAGCCCGCTCACGAAGACCGTGAACTTCGCCGCCTCAGGATCGAACGGACGGAACACGACCGCCGACTCGCGGGCGTTCTCCTCGCCCTGGAGAAGCGTGCCGGTGATCTTCATCGGCGACGCGAAGAACGGAAACTCCTGCCGGTGCCTTTCCGCGATGGTGTCGTAAACCAACGGGCTGACCCCCGCCCCGCCCTCCACCACGTGCAGCGTGTTGGTCACCAACCGGAACGAGGGGTAGAACTCGACGTCCTTGCCTGTGCGATTGGTCACCCGGAAGACCACATACCAGTAACTCTCGCCCTGCACGGTGATGCGTTGCGGGTCCTTGAAGTCGAAGACGAGCTCCCACGAGCGGCTGACCAGGTCGGCCTGGGGCGCTGCCGTTGCAAGCGCGGAAATACCCGCCCAAACCCCGAACAAGACGACTCCGGTTCGCCCCATGTTCATAGCCCAGCCATCATAGGCGCGTGGCTCAAAGTGTCAACGTGCCGCGGTGGTCACTTGCAGGGGTGGCATGGTCAAACGACGGGCCGCGTGTCCGTCGTTTGACCCAGCACCGCAACACGCCCAAGCTTCGCTTGAGCGTGCCACCCGCGACGGCCCCCCCCAGCGTGCCAGTTGACCGGGTGGACGCGGCGGATAAGATGAGAGACGCGAAGTACGAATGGGAAAAAGCCTACCTGACGCCAGGGTTGATCACCAGGAAAGGAACGCCCGATGGTTCGCAGAATCGGATGCATGTTGGTGACGGCGGCGGCGATTGCGGCCGCTGGATGCATGGGTCCCGAGCATAGCTGGATGTATCCGCATCGGTGCATGGAGACCCTGGCCGAGACCCACGACGAGCACGAGCACCGCGTAGAGCAGGTTTTGGAACAGGATCGCCGGGCGCTGGCCGAGGACCTCGACATCCTCTTTCAGACCGACCGCCCGACGCGGCTGACCCGCTGGCACAGCCGGTAAGGGATTGCCGATTGCCGATTTCCAATTGTCGATGGAGCGGCAGGCGTGGACGGTGCATCCTCGTCGCGCTGACGGGGATCGTCGCGGGGTGCGCGAGCGGTCTTGAGCGGCGGTTCCAAGAGCACATCGAGTATCTGGCCAGCGATGAATTGCAGGGACGCGGAGTGGGTACGGCGGGCATCGACTCGGCCGCCGAGTACATTGCCGGGCAGTTCGAGGCGATCGGTTTGGAACCCGCGGGCGACAGCGGCACGTACTACCAGACCTTTCCGATCACTCTCTCACCGACTTTGACCGCTTCGGGGCGGCTGGCGTTTTCGGACGATCCGATCGAACGCAAGCAGGGAGCGGACTTCATTCCTTTCAACTTCTCCTCCGAGAATGACTTTTCCGGGGGCGTGGTGTTCTGCGGCTACGGGATCGTCAACGCGGAGAAGGGCTACGACGACTTCAAGGACATAGATCTTTCCGGTCAGGCGGCGGTGATGTTCGCGGGCGAGCCGCCGTCCTGGGCGGACGCGGAGGGTAATCCGACGACGCATGCCCTGCATCGTAACAAGGTCTACAACGCGAAAGACCGCGGCGCCGTGGCCGTGCTGATCCTGAATCCTAAGCCTGACTCCAGCGAGGGTGATCGGCTGCCGGAGTTCGCGGCCGAGGGGGCGGACGCCTACGGCATTCCCGCGTTGCACCTCACGCGTTCCCTAGCGGAGTCGGTGCTGCGCCGCGGCGGGCTGGCATCGCTCGATGATTTGCAGATGAAACTCGACGCAGGCAGTCACGCGTCGGGCGTCGCGGCGCACATCACGGTCAGCGGCCAAGCGGGCTTGAAGCGATCAACGGCTTCGGCGCGGAACGTCTTGGGGCTCATTCGTGGGCGCGGCGCTGACGCGGATGAGGTCGTGGTCGTCGGGGCGCACTATGACCATCTCGGGGTCCGCCGGCCGATGATGCGGAAGTTCAAGGCCGGGAAGCTGGTGGACGATGAGATCGCCCCTCAAATCCATAATGGCGCTGACGACAATGCTTCGGGCACCAGCGGCTTGATCGAGATCGCCCGGATGTTCGCGGCCGCGCCGCCGGAACGAAGCGTGTTGTTCATCGCCTTCTCAGCGGAGGAGTCCGGCCTGCACGGAAGCAAATACTACGTCGAGCATCCGTACGCGCCGTTGGAGAAGACCGTGGCCATGCTGAACATGGACATGATCGGGCGGCTCCCACGCGGCGACGATCGCGTGACCGTTTTCGGCGTGGCCTGCGGAGAGGGGTTTGCCGACGTGCTCGACGCGGCGGATGACGCTGCGGGCCTGACCGTCGTACCCGCGGTGGACGAAGGCGGGCGGAGCGATCATGCGTCGTTCCTGCGGAAGGACATTCCGTCGCTGCACTTCTTCAGCGGAAACCACGCGGACTATCACCAGCCGGGCGACGACACCCACAAGATCAACGTCGCCGGTGGGGCGCGGATCACGCGGCTGGTGTATGAAACGGCGCGGGAGCTGGCCGAGCGGGATGCTCGACCTGTGTTCGTGGCGGCGAAGAAGAAGGACGCACCCGCGCGGACCACGACGTTCCGTGTGGTGATGGGGCTGACGCCGAACTACGCCGAGGACGGTCAGCCAGGGATGATCGTGGATGCGGTAAGCTCCGAAGGCCCGGCGGAGTTGGCAGGCATGAAGACGGGCGATCGCATCCTGCGGATCAGCGGCAAGACCATCACCAATGTCTACGACTACATGGCCGCGACGCGGGGCAACAAAGCCGGGGATACGGTCGAAGTTGTGGTCTCACGCGACGGCAAGGAAGTCCCGTTGAAAGTCACCTTAGCGGGAGCGCGATGAGCGCCCTTTGCCTCTCGCTTCGCGGCGATAGATGGCCAGCACGCGATCCATCGTTTCATCGTTCCATACCAGCTCGTACGAGTAGGGTTCATCAGCCTTAAGGTGCAGTTTGCGGGCCGTCGGCGCGGTCTTCTTGCTTTCTATTTGCACTTGTGTGGCTGTTTTGTAGGCCACGAGCCGGCCGGTGGACGCCAGGAAACCAGTGCCTGCTTGCAGGCAGCGCTCCAGCGGGCCGAGGGCTTTCATCACCACAAGATCAAATGACTGTTCGGTCTTCCAATGAGCAGAGTGGGCGTGCTGGCAGCGCAGATTGTGCAAGCCGAGCGACGACGCCGTGCGTGCAACGAAGTCTATTTTCTTGCCCGTGCTATCCACGGCGATGACCGACCAGTCGGGTCGCATCACCGCCAGCGGTACGGCCGGGAAGCCTGCCCCCGTGCCCAGGTCGAGAACCGTTCGCACTTTGATGTTCGAATCGCGCACCCAGCAGAGCACGGCTAGCGAGTCGGCGTAGTGCTTGATTGCCGCCTCGACTGGATCGACGATTCGCGTGAGGTTCATGACCTGGTTGGCTTCGAGCAGCGCTTCGAAGTGACCTCGCAAACGTTCCAGTTGTTCGGGCGTAATTGCGATCCGCCAGCGAACCAGGGCCGCAGTAAGTGCGTCGTCGAAACCAGCGGAGACGGATTCCACGGGGGCGATTCTACACCCGGGCGTCCGCGCGGGCTGAAGCCCGCGGCTCGCTCGAATCCACGGTGTACGCGGAGATTTGATCGCCCCATCGGCGGCGGATTCGGGCGACGATGGGGGCGGTGAAACGATCGGTGGACACGATGATCGCGTCGATAGCGGAGGGATCGACGTCGTCGGGAGATCGAACCGACCAGTCCAAGAAGTTGGCGCCCGCCGGCCCCGGGTTGTCATCGATGACACAGACGATCGTGGCGTCGGATTCACGATAGATGTCGGCGTGGCGAATGGTAAACCGTCCGGCGCCGTAAATGGCGATGCGCCGCTTCCCGGCGGTGGCCAACTCTTGCAACCGATTTTTGAGGGCTACGGCCGCGCGGTCGGTGGGCGGACAAGAAAACCGCACCTCACTGTCGCCGGCAAACCGCCCTTCTCGCTCCAGCCGCGCAGCGGACTGCGGACCGAACGTGCGGGCGGCTTCGTAGTCCGCGCATGGCGTGTGGACTTCCACCAGATGGTACAGGCGGAAATCGCCCGCGAAAGCTTGGGTCATTCGATAGTCCAATCCCAAGCGACGCCCTTCCTGGGCGTCAAAACAGCGGCCGGTGTCGAGGACCCACTTTGGTGGATGCTCCACCAGTTGGGCATTGAGACTGCGTTGCCAGCCGGGGCAAACATCGTCGAGATAGTATTCAGGCGAGACGATCGCGGTCGGGTAACTTGCCCCGATCAGGACGTAGGCCTGGTTACAGGGGCCGTAGACGAGGATCGCGTCCGCGCCGACGAGCGGGCGTATCGCTTCGCACGCCGACTCCAACTGCAAGTTACGTTCAATGGCGTGCGGAGAGTCGGCTGACTTCCAAGACCAGGAATTCAGACTCCGCCCGTCCATCTGAGCGGCGCGCCACGAGTTGTGCCAAATCCAAAGCGCTGCGAGCGTTGCGAGGATCGCGCCGCCCATTGCGCCCCATTCTGCAATGGCCACGATCCCACATGCGGCGAGGACGGCGATCGCCGGCAGCAAGGGAATCAAATAATAACGACAATCCGTCGCTTGCGCGCCGTACACCGCCACAACCGCGGCCACGTACAACCAGAAAACGGCGCTCGACGGTGGCGCGACGGCGCACCCGATGACCGCAAGGAGGGGAAGAAGGGGCTGATTGCGCACTGCTGTCGCCGCAGTCCGCGCTTTTTCGACGATTCGATGTCGAAGTCCGGAGAGATATCCCGATCGGCTGAACGCTCTTTCGTGCCCAACGAGCGGAGCGAGTAACGACGCGATGCTGCGGCCATTCCATCGCGCCCATGCGATGTACGAAGCCAGAGCAATGCCCGGGCCGATGCCCATTGGTACTGCGGACGATGGCGCCCTGAGCGCCACAGCGCCGAACAGGATCGGGAACCCCAGGCCCGCGCTCAGTTTAATGTAGAACGCGCCGAGAAGCCAGAGGCATGCCGCGCCCGCAACCAGGATTGGATTACCTGAATGCAATCCGTGAACCAGAGACAACACGGACACGACGTCGGTGAGCAGTTGAAATATCTCACCGCATTCGTGGTAGATGCCGTAGTGCGGTTCGCTGGACAAGAGAGCGAACGTGACGAGTCCGGCGTAATAGTAGGCCGTTCCGCCGGACGTGAGTTTCAACGTCAGGATGCCCACGGCAATTGCGGTCACGTAATTGAAGCCAGAAGCCCACACGCGGGACATGGACTTGTACCGTTCGCCGGGTGCATCCGTCCCGCGGCCGTGCAGAAGATAGACTGCACTGTAGAAGAGTTCCGGGAACACCTTGCTGCATCCTGCGTACTGGGCATTCCATCCCTTGGATAATGAGAGCCTCCCCGTGGCGATGGTGTTGTTCGAGACATAGAAGCCGGTGTCAATGTGCAAGGGGATTCGGCGGAAGGGGTGCCGCATGAGAAGGTAGATAGGCAGGAAGGCGAGCGTGACGACGGCGGCAGTCATGTGTTCGCTCCGGCCATCGCCGGTACGGGCGCTCGACCTTCACTCCGGACCGACCCCTCTGAGTCCCCCTTTATCAAGGGGGGAGGCAAGGATCTCTTTTCTGCAAGAACGCCAATGAAGAATCGGAAGAAATACGTGATCGAGGTCAGCGGTCGGAGGTGACAGCGCTGCAATAGTTCGCGCACTGCCTTGCGTGTGAAAACGGGCCCGAGCCAAACTCCTAAGCGGGTATTGCTAATTGCGCGCTGGAAGGCGAGGGGGCCGTGGAGATAGGGCACGCCGATGAACACGCGGCCATTCTCATGGCAGACGCGTTGCATTTCGCATGCCGCGGCTCCTGGATCGGCAAGATGCTCGACGGTGCTGCTGTTGTATACCAGGTCGAAGGCATTGTCCCTGAAGGGCAGTTGAAAGAGATTGCCGACGACGGCCACAAGGTCGGGCTTGCGTCGCTTCCCTTCGCGCAGCGCGGATTCATCCACGTCCAGCGCGACGGCGAGCGTCACGCCGGGATATCCCTCCATCAACGACAACGCGAATCCCGTTCCACAGCCCGCCTCGATCACCCGTATCGAAGGTGCGGTCTTGGCATCTGCAACCTGTTGCATCAAGTAGCGGACCAGTTGCTTGTTCAGTCCGCGCCGCAGGGCGTCAAAAAGGCGATAGGGCAGGGACCCCAAGCCGCCGACGAACTGCCAGGACCGATCCAGGCTCATGCGGCCCCTTTCCGCGCCACGAGCAGGATCGTAGTCCCGAAGGGGATGGTCACTCGATGAAAAGCGCCATGTTCCATGCGAGCCCAACGGCAGAGTGCGGCGTTCAGCCAGCGAGGCAGTTCCATCAGGTCGGAGCCATTTCCGTTGGCGCCTCTGCGCAGCCGGACTCGCGAACGTAGCCTCGCCCCGACGATCAGAGGTAAGAACGTGGGGAAGCGATGCGTCAGGCGAACAACGCTCATTCCGGAATTCTCGGCCAGGGTCCGCAGTTCGCTGCGGCTGAAGCGGTGAACAGAGTGTACGGCCGCGTCGTGGGGCGAGAGGAGCCACTGATACGCCGGCACCAGCAGCACGAGATGTCCGCCGGGCCTTAGAACGCGAGCCATTTCGGCAAGTGCCCTCTCGACGTGGACCCCTTCGCACCCCAGTACGTCCACCGAGCAGACCACGTGAAAAAAACCCGCGGCGTAGGGCAGCTCGTTGAGCGAGGCCACGCACCGTCGGACGTGCGCTTCACCGTTCCAGAACGCCGCGGCGTGCGGCGAGAGGTCAAAGCCGTATGCGTCCAGCGGGAGTCGTCGCGATAGTTCGATGAGATTGCGTCCCGTCCCGCAGCCCGCGTCGAGCAAGCGAGCCTCGGGCGGGAGACGAAGATCGCCAACAGCCTGAATGACGTTCTCGCGCTGCGCAGAATACCACCAATACCATGTTTCGAAGTCGTGCAGCCGCTGATACTCGGCGGTTTCCATGAGCTGCCTTTGAGCGTCCGCGCGGGCTAAAGCCCGCCGCGGCTCGCTGTATCAATCGGCAGATGGGACGGGGTAAGGATACGTGTCCTTTTCGTCCTCGGTGTAAGGACGGGATTTCAGCAGTATGAAGATGGACGGTGCGAGGAAGCGAATGGCATGGGCGTGGTGGGGTTCGAGGTAAACTCCCGTACCGGCCGGCAGGTCGCACGTCGAACGCATGCCGTCCTCCACCGCGATTTCATCCACCCGCGCCGAGCCTTCCGTCAGGAACAAGAAAAGCCGGGTGCCCTTGTGATAGTGGTTGCCCATTATCGCGCCGGCCTGCATCGAGCCGGTGATGACCGTATGCCACGGACCGTGGTTTACGATTTCCGTGAAGGTCCCGCGCTCGTCTTGGCGAACGAAGGTCGGGTCTTGCAATCGATAATCGATAATCGACAATCCTTGTTCAGTCTATCCGTCTGATCCTCGCGATCAGGATGCGAGCTACATATCCCAATCCCGTCCAGCAGAACCGCCACAAACTCGGGAAGGACTTTGACACGCCCTTGGTTCGATCGGTGAACGCATACGGGACCTCGACGACTCGCAGTCCCTTGCGGCAGCAGGTGTAGATGAACTCGATGAAGTACGCGCCGTAGCCCGTGGGGATGATGGAGACCTTGTCGAAGACCGATCGGCGAAGAATGACGAAACCGCTGTCATAGTCCTGGATACCGTAGCCGAGCACGATTCCCGCGAAACGGTTGATGCAGCGGCTCGCCAACGTGCGCAGCCAATGGCGGTTGTCGCTGCCGCCCTCGGCATATCTTGAGCCGATGACTACGTCGAAGTCGTCGAGCTTGTCAATCATCCTCGGGAGCAGGGCCGGGGGCATGGTCGTGTCCGCGTCCATCCAGCCGACCAAATCGCCGCGTGATTCGATGATCCCGCGATTGAAGGCCGAAGCCAGCCCGCGCGTTGCCACTCGGCGGATCACCTTGATCCGCGGGTCGTTCATCGCCGTGACCGTTTTCCAAGTTTCGTCGGGCGAGTCGTCGTCGACGACGATCACTTCCACGTCGCCGCCTATGTGCTCGAAGATCCCGTGGATGGTGTCGACGATGTTGTCGCGCTCGTTGTAGGTGGCGAGGATGATGGAGCTGGCTACGCTCCCTGCTTTTCTGTCCTTGTCATGCTGAGCGGAGCGAAGCATCTGGCGGCGGCCGGAGCCAGATTCTTCGGTCGCCAACGGCGCGACCTCAGAATGACACGTCGCAGTTGCGGAGTCCGTCACCGTTTGCATGAGAGCAGTTGTTCGACGATCCACTTCTGGTCGTCGTACGCGAGGTTCAGTCCGGACGGCAAATAGAAGCCTCGTTCGCCGAGCACATCGCTCACCGGATACCGCCCGCGAAGATCGGGCCAGCGCCGAGCTCCGCCTTGGAAGACCGGCTGGCGGTGCATGGGCACGAAGAACGATCGCGTCTCGATTCCCCGTGCGGCAAGAAGGTCACGGACCTCGCGCTTGGCGCGTCCGAAGGTGTCCTTCAACACCACGCCGTACATCCAGTACACCGGCTCACAGTCCGCCCCCTTCGCGGGAAGCTGAAGCGAGTCTTCGTCGGCCAGCAATTCGTCGTAGATCGCGGCGATTTCTCGCTTGCGGATGATCTTCTCCCCGAATCGTTCACACTGTGCGAGGCCAATGGCGGCCTGGATGTTGGTCATCCGGTAGTTGAATCCGACATGACGATGAACAAAACGTTCTTCCTCGAACGCTTGGTTCCGCAGCAGCACGGCACGATCGGCGATGGCCTTGTCTCGGGTGACCAGCATCCCGCCTTCGCCGGTGGTGATGATCTTGTTGGCATAGAAGCTAAAGCAGCCTACGTCGCCGATCGCGCCGACCGGGCGCCCGCGGTACTCCGCCCCGTGCGCCTGCGCGGCGTCTTCGATGACCGCAAGGTTGCGGCGTTTGGCGATGGCGAGGATCGGGTCCAGGTCGCATGGGTGGCCGTACATGTGGACGACCATGACGGCCTTCGTGCGAGGCGTGACTTTGGCCTCGATCAATACCGGGTCGATGCACCACGTATCCGGCCGCACATCCACCAGCACAGGCGTGGCTCCGGCCAGGCAAACCATGTTCGCGGAGACGATAAGGGTGAAAGACGGGATGATCACCTCGTCGCCGGGTCCTATGTCGAGGGCCTCGAGGGCCAGGTGAATGGCGGCCGTGCCGCTGCTGCACGCTACCGAGTGGGGCGCGTTGCAGATTCGAGCAAAGCCCTGCTCAAAACGCGGAATGTACTCGCCAAGGGAGGAAACCCAGTTCGTCTCAATGCAATCCGCAACGTACTCGGCCTCGCGCCCGTCGAGGATGGGCGTGCAGACGGGGATCGCGCGCGGCTCTTCCGTCGTCCGTACTCGGGTGGCGGTCGGCAACGTCATGCGTACGAGCTATCGGCTCCCCATCCCGGCACCCTCCAAGCATGAACCAACGCCACGCTCTGGATCTCCCCTCGCGCGACGCACAAAGGACCAATGCCCGCTCATGGTCGATACTCCCCAATTTGACAGGGCGTTGTAAACCCAGATTGAATATTGTCCTATAACAACCGAAACAGAAGGACCGTTTTCGGACGAGCGATCAGCCGGCGTCTAATCTGCTTGCCAGGATATCTCGAAGGTCGGTCATGCGCTGGGCATAGGCGTGTTGGTCGATGGTTCGGCGTTGGCCTGCCCCGGCGATCGCTGATCGTCTTGACTCGTCGGCCAGAAGACTGCGAATCTGGGCTACGCAGCCGGTGGAGTCGGTGAACGTGGCCACCTCGACACTTGGTTCGAAAAGCTCGGCGAGGTTCGCCTTTGCATCGGTCAAGAGGCATGTCCCTACCCCAGTGGCTTCGTAGAGGCGCATGTTGTTGGCGAAGCCGTCGTCAATGCGGCCCCGAAGGTCGATGCGGGCGTGCAGGTTGAGGGTAATCTTCGATTGTTGGAGCGTTCGGTACATGTCCATCCCCCACGCTGGCCCGCGGTAATGGCGCTGGATCGGCGAATCGGGCGGGACGCGCTCCAATCCGTAGCCGAAGATATCGATGGGGACTTCACGGAGGAGGGACTCCAACCAGGCGATGCGATGCGTGTGCGAGGGCGCGAAGCCGCCGACGAAGGTGACGTCGTACTTGGCGCCGGTGGGCGGCAGACGGTCGAGGAGGCGAGCGTCGAAGGCCAGCCTGAGCGACTCGGCGGCGATGCCGGTGCCGCGAAAATGCTCCACGATCGGGGGGAAGGAGGAGATCATCAGGTCGTAGGCTGCGAACGTACGGTTCGCGGGAAGCGGTGAGGCGATCTGCCCGACGAGCAGCCGAACACGGGACTTCATTTCCGCCAGAAAGGCGTCACCCAGCGGGCACCATTCGAAAACGTACAGCACGTCAGGGTGAAAACGCTCAATCTGGGCGGCGACGACCTGCCTGCGCCGGTCGTTGATGTTCTCGGTGGTGACCTTGAGGACGATCTCGGCGGCCCATTTCGCCTGAACCGTGTCCGCGTTGCAGATGACCTCTGCGGTTTCGCAGCCGAGCGCCCGCAGGCCCGCGGAGTAGGCATCGCCGACGCTGAAGGCCGTCTGGTAGATTCTCGCCAGCTGCTGCTCGTAGTTCAGGCCAGCCAACCCAGGGTCACCGCGGTATAGGTCGGCCAGAAACTCAGGATAGTAGGTGTCGACGATCAGAACCCGCACGGACTGATTGTCGATTGTCGATTGTCGATTGTCGATTGGCGTGCGCGTTGCGATCCGCGAAGATGGCCACTCATGAGGGAAAGCAGGCTCGCCCCCACGCAGTGGGTTGATCGGCACGGGGACGCCCTGTTTCGATACGCATCGCTGTTCGCCTTTGGGCGGACGGAAGCGGAAGACCTGGTGCAGGAAACGCTCGCGGCCGCGTTGCAGGGCGTCGGGCGGTTCCAAGGCGAGTCCACGGAGCGCACCTGGTTGATCGGGATTCTGCGACACAAGATCGCCGATCACATTCGCAGAAAGAGTCGCGGGCGAGCGGAATCGGCGCCCGCGGAACTGCCGTTCAACAAGCGCGGGAAATGGCAGCGCATCCCCTCGGCTCGGGGCGCCCGTCGTCTGGAGCAGATGGAAGGGCCTGAGTTCTGGGACGCGCTCGGGCGGTGCCTGGGCGGGCTCCCTCCTCCGATGGCCCACGCCTTCTGCCTTCGCGAGGTCGAGGGAATGTCCTCGGACGAAGTTTGCGAGATACTGGGCATCACCGCGACTAATCTGTGGACCCAGCTCCATCGCGCTCGCCTGTTGCTGCGCGACTGCCTTGAGAAGAACTGGAGCGGGTCCAAGGGTCGGGGGAGGTCATGAACGAGCCGGGACTGTGGCGACTGTTAACCTGCTCCTGCGACAAGATCGCGGAGCTGGTTTCGCAAGGCATGGATGGGCCCTTGTCGAGGCCGCAGCGCTGGGCGATTCGCGTGCACTGCTGGTATTGCACGGCATGCAGGCGGTTCCGGCGGCAGGTGCTCGCTCTACGCGAGGCCATTGGGAAACACACGGATCAACTCCAAAACCTGGCGCCGCCCCCGGCTGAGGGACTATCGTTGGAGGCCAAGCAACGGCTTCGCCGCCTTATCCAAGAGGGTAGGTCGTAACGGGAGGTCGAACCGCCCCTGCGTGCCGAGTTGCGGCTCGGCGGAGCCTCGCCCCCCCGGCACGGGACGGCTGAAAGCCCGCGGCTCGCTCCTCAATTCTTTGAAATCTCCCTGATTTCCAGCAAGCGCAGCGGCTTGGCAACGACCCATCTTCCAGCGACGACCGCGTCGTCGCATCGGTTCCGGCCGCGTCGCGGTGATCGCGGCACAAGGGAATCTACTGGAACAAGGAGATGGATAATGAAGACCCACAAGGCATGGCTTGTCACACTGGTGCTGGGCGGGACGTGGACGGCTTCGGCGTCCGCAGTCGAAGTGATGGTCACCATCGAGAGCCGGACGCCCACCAACGGGCTGTATCTTACACCCTTCTGGGTCGGGTTTCATGACGGGACCTTTGATCTGTTCGATCCCGGGGTGGCGCTCACTCCTGGAGGCGGCTTGGAGGTAGTCGCGGAGGACGGGGATACGTCGGTGCTGAGCGCCGAGTTCGCCGCCGGCCCGGCCGGCGGCGTCGATGGGACCATTATCGCGCCGGACGGATTCCCTGGGGCTCCGGTCTTGGATCCGCACGAGAGTGCCAGCGCAATCTTCGACCTCGACCCTGTCGCCAATCGCTATTTCTCTTTCGCCAGCATGGTGATCCCCTCGAACGACGCCTTCATCGGCAACGCCAATTCGCGGCGGTTCCAACTCTTCGACGAAGATGGCGAATTCACCGGGCCGATCCGGGTGCTGGTTCGCGGCTCAATGGTATGGGACGCGGGCACCGAGGCGAACACGGAGATGCAGGCGGCCTTCTTCAACCAGACGGCCAACAACACCGGCGTTACCACCGCTGACCCGGTCCTGCTTCATCCGGGGTTCATCAACTCCTTCGAGAACCCGGGGGGCACATCCATCATTCTAGGCGGGACCTCGGTCGCACCGCCGGGCATCTTCTTCGGCCGACGGGCCGCCGACTTCACCCGGCCAAGATATCAGATGGTCCGGATCACCATCGATCTCGTGGACGAAGATGATGACGACGACGATGATGACCACGGCGACAAGGATGATGACGACGAATGATGGAAACGCCTTCTGCGGCGGGGGTATTGTCGAACGTCGGCGCGGCTGGGACGAGTCGATTGTCGTTGTCCGTTGTCTCAGCCGCGACCGGCGTCAGCGGATCATTTCGTGAACAGAACTGTGCCCATCTCGGGCGTGTTCAGCCCAAGGGCATTAACCTCACCGGCCGGCGACACATCGAACCTGAAGACTACTCCCTCGAACGTTGGGCGCAGCACCTTGAATGCGTCGGGCCCGGCTGGAACCACGTCCAGCTCGCACTCGCCCATCACCACCTTGAGGCGCTGGCCGTCCGATGTGAGGGTGATCGTGCCCAGGTCCGCGCTCTGGAAGCGCCCGGCGTAGGCGCTGGTGGGACGGGTCAGCTCGAGCGGCTTGGACATCTCCGCCTTCCGCTCCGCGACCTTGGTCGCGAAACTCTGTTTCTGCTCCGCCACGCGCTTGCGATAACCCTCCATCACGTTGACAGGCTCGTCGCCTTCGATGAGCCGGTCCAGGATGTCCACCGCGATCACGTCCTGCAGTCCCTTCGCCGCGTCACCTGCATTCATCAGCAGTGCAAACCCGCATTTCTTCTCCGGCAGCATGGCATAGTAAGTGGCCGTGCCCGCGTATCCGCCACCGTGGGAGCAGAGCGGCGTGCCATGGAACGTTCCCACCTGCCACCCCAGGCCGAAACCCTCCATCACGCGGATGCTCCCCTCCTTCTTGGGGAATCGCGATTGCAGCGTTCGCATCTGCCTGGCCCGCTCCGCGGAGATCACGCGTTTGCCGTCGATCTCGCCGTCGTTCATGTGCAGGATCAGCCATCGAGCGGCGTCGCTCGCCGAGGCGCCCAGCCCGCCGGCGGCGTGCATGGTGAGATCCGTCTTCCGCAGCCTGCACACCCCCCACTCACCGTTCACGCGCTCCATGGGCATGGCAGAGTCCGGGTCGCCGTACATGCGGCTCGCGTAGCCCGTGGTACGCGTGAGGCCCGCGGGCTTGAACACGCGCTCGTCGAGGTAATCGCGCCAGGGCTTCCCGCTCACCGCCTCCACCACGCGCCCCAGGAGCGTATAGTGAATGTTCGAGTACGCCGTCTGCCCACTCGGCTTGATTGTCGCCAGCCAGCGGTAATACCGATCCTCGGTGATCTCACCCGTGAACGCGTCCAGGGATACGATCGGCTCCCCTTGGTTGATCCCCTTGCTGTGGGAGAGGAGGTCTCGAATGGTGATCTTCTCGGCGGCGATGCCTTGCGCATCAGCCAGCGCGAACCGCGGCAGATGCTTGTCTACGGGGTCATCCAAGCTCAGCCTGCCATCGTCCGCGAGCGCGCAGACGGCCGTGGCCAGATACGTCTTGGTGATCGACGCGATGTAGTAGATCGTGTCGGGCGTGGGTGCGTCGCTCACGCTGCCGCCGCCCTCAGTGGGCGCCCGTACGCCGAAGGTCTCGATCGCGAGGACCTTGCCGTCCCTCACGATGGCGATGGCCATTCCGGGCACGTTGAACTCGTCCATGATGCCCGCCCATCGGGCGCGCATCCCCTCGAACGCCGGCACGGCGTCCAAGCGGGCTGGCTGAGCCTGCGACGCTCCAGCCGCCACGCCGATCCCAACAACCCAACGAGCCAGGGCAAACAGGATCACGACCATGCAAAGCCTCCTCGACGCCCAATTGCGACACTATTCGGCGCGGTCCGCCGCGCCTGTGTCCGTATTCGTCAAGAGCAAGAAAGTATTCTGCAAAACCCGCGAGTACGGAACCATTCGTAGTTCGACGGGAGCACGACTCACGGCGTACTCAGTCTCGGCGCGAAGGTGAAGTCGGCGGTCTCCGTCTCACCCGGAGCGACTTCCACATTTGCCTCTAACGTTCCCAACTTTTCGTGCCAAGCCTCCAGCACGTGCTTCCCGGGCGGTACATTCTCGATCCTGAATGTTCCCTCATCGCCGGTCACGGCGAAGAAAGGATGGTCGAACACCGCGACCCAGACGGACGTCCAAGGATGGATGTCGCTCTTGACCCGAAAGGGCGGCTCTGACTTGAGCTGGAAGTCCAGTTGTTCGCCGCGACGAGGGCGGTTGTAGTTCGCTTCCTGGTTGACGGCCGGGTACAGGTGGACATTCATAAGGTGGTCGTCGGCGTTCACAAAGCGCAGCGTCTGCCCGGTCCGCAGGGCCACGACGTGCGGGCGAAAGACGCAGCCATGCATCTCAACCACAACTGGCGGAACGGGCACGTTCTCGCTGCCGACCGGCGTCTTCAAGGACACGACGACGTTCCGTAGCGTGGCGGGATCGGTGTCAACGTTGAGCAGAACTTCCTCGCGCATGATCGGGTCGCGCCGATGTCGCTCGGAGCAAAACGTATCGCGGGGATTGGGCGGCCATATTGGGGCGGGCTGGTGATCCTTCGGGTCGCCCGAAAAGAGCGCCTTCCCTTTGATCAATCCCTTCGGAGCTTGCTGCGGCGCAGGGCCTGGGGCAGGGCCGGCGTGTTCGAGTTGCAACCATAGGCACGAAATCAGGACAATGGGCCGGGCGAACATTGTGCGTCGCTCCGCAAGCGAACCTATCCAACTCCTGTGAATTGTACCGGCCTGTGGCCGCATGGATAGCCGCTCCGCTACGGCGGCGGTAAGATACTGCAGATGTAGGTAGTCGCTTTGGCGCATGCTCTGCCGGCTAGGCTGTCTGCACGACGATGATTTACGAAAGCCCGCGCCCCTACGAGAAGCCCGCGTTCACGCGGCGGCACTGTATTGCTCGGATGGGCGCATCGGCGAGCACTTCGACGATTTCCTGCACAACGGGCTGTCCCTGCCGCGTTACGACCGGGTGTCGCTGCCCGGCGGGCCGGCGTGTCTGGCGGGGCACCCGCAGGCCCACCTGGAAGAGCAGGGGGTGGTGGATGAGCTGCAGTTTCTGGTGCAGTTCCACGGGCTCAAGCGGGTGGTGCTGATTGCCCATCAGGGCTGCGCCTTTTATGCCTCACGATTGGAACTGAAAGAGCCGCGTCTGGAGCTGGTGCAGCGCGCCGACCTGGTGCGGGCGGCGGTGCTGGTCCACCGGGTCACCGCGTTGCCAACGATCGACGCTTACTTCGCGCGACTCGTGGACGGCCGCGTGCGTTTCGAGCGCGTCGAAGTGTAGATCCGAAGCACTCGCGGAGTCGGCTTGCCTCCTCTACGATAACGTTGGTTATGCATGCCGCAGGGACAAGTTTGGATCGTCGCGTGGCCGAGGCCAAGGCGCGGCTGGATGCGCATACGCGGGAGATTGTGGCGTGGCACTTCGATCCCAAGACGGGTTGCCCGTTCTGGCTGGATTATGCCAAGACGCTGGGCTGGGACCCACGGAAGGAGATCGCCGGCTACGACGACCTGGATAAGTTCCCGTTCTTCGAGGACGAGTGGCTGCGCGGGGGGCCGGTGCGGCGGTGGGTGCCTTTAAGCTATGCCGATCGGCCGGTATACGTGTTCGAGACCGGCGGCAGTACCGGTGTGCCCAAGAGCCGCATCAACATCGAGGACTTCCGCATCGACTATGAGATGTTCAGCGACACGCTGTCCGACGAGGCCTTCCCCAAGGGAGCCGACTGGCTGATGCTGGGCCCGTCGGGTCCGCGGCGACTGCGGTTGGCCGTCGAGCACCTCGCTCACCATCGCGGCGGCATATGCTTTTGTGTCGATCTCGACCCCCGCTGGGTGGTCAAGCTCATCAATAAGGGTCGGATGGACGTGATGTACGAGTACCGCGATCACGTGATCGCCCAGGGCCTCACCCTGCTCAAGGCCCACGAAAACATCCGCTGCCTATTCACCACGCCCAAGCTGCTCGAAGCCTTGTGCGAGAAGATTTCGCTGGCCCGCATCGGCATCAAGGGCGTGTTCTGCGGTGGGACGCAGCTTACGGCGCAGTTCAATCGCTTCGCGCGGGAGGAACTGCTCGAGGGCAAGGTCGAGTTGGTGCCCACCTACGGCAACACGCTGATGGGCCTGGCCTGCCACAAGCCCTTCGACCCGGCCGACAATTACAGCATTACCTATCACCCGCCCTGCCCGCGGGCCATGATCGAGGTCGTCGATCCAGATCAACCGCGAAAGGTCGTGGACTATGGCCGGCTCGGCCGGGTGCGCCTGACCACTCTGACCAAGGAATTCTTCATGCCCCGCTTCCTGGAGCGCGACGAGGCCATCCGCCGCCCGCCCTGCGACAAATACCCCTGGGACGGCGCGGGCGACGTGCGCCCCTTCTCCGGCTTCGCCGTACCCATCGTGGAGGGCGTGTATTGAGTGCCGATTGGCGATTGAGCCGAGCCGCGGTGCGGGCGCCCTTCAGTACCGCGACAGTCATGGAGCGGTCTTGAAATGCAGAATGGCGAACCAAGAATGGCGAATTCGCAGGACTGCGATCCGCGCACGAGGGGTCGGGCCTAACAAGCGACCTGATCTTGATCCACCGCGGAAGCGAGTTCCAAGTACTTGCCGCGGACGAATGGGTTCAACTGGTCGGCGAAACTTGAGGTCAGTTTGAGTTTGCGAATGAGCTCCTGCACATCGCCAAGGTCTCGCACCCTGGCCGGGTTGGTCATTCCCGAGGCCAGCTTCAGCTCAATCAGTGCGGGTAACGTCACATAGCGGACGCGATCGATTTCGGTGGACGCGGCGGCGGGGTCGGGAAAAGCCACCGGCTTCGGCTTTCCATCGCCTGGAAACCCGCCTGCCACAACGAACTCGATTCTCACGCCGGTGCGCGTGTCACGTATGTTCTTGCTGCCCTCGAAAAGCGGTCGATAGCCCAAACCGGTCAGCGATTCGTGAAGCGCTTTGAGGCCCTCCTTGGTTACGAGGATATCGATGTCCTCTGTCGTTCGCAGATATCCATGTGCGACGGCGGCCATGCCGCCCATGACGGCATACGGGATTCCAAGCTGTTGCAAGCGGGCGGTTACATTACACAGTGCTTCGTGGACCGGGTCGGCCTTCATAAAGAACCGCGATGCCTCCTGAATGGCCGCAGAGCCGCCGCGCCGAACAATCGTCTCGAAGGGTTGCGTCATCTGACAATCTTAGCCCGTCCCTGCCACGTGCTCCACCAGTCGCCGCCACTGCGTGAACAGGTCGTGCTCGTCAACGTCCATGGGGTCTTTGAAAAAGAACGCGAGCTGGCGCATGGGGCCGGCGTGGCCGCGGGCGTGTTCGAGAGCGGCAAAGCGCGTCAGGTCGATGATCAGCGGGGCGGCGAGGATCGAGTCGCTGCCCTGCCAAGTGAACTGCATCGACATCTTCGTTCCCAGGAATCCCTCGAAGTGGATGAAATCCCAGGCTACTTTCCAATCATCGAGCGACGGCACATAGTCGATGGAAACGAGCGTGGTGGGCCTCCCGCCCACGATGCGCGATACGATTCTGTCCTTCCCCTTGATTTTGGCTTGTCGCGTCTTCGGGTCGCGGAGGACGGCCCCGTCCTGATTGCCGAGGATGTTCTGGCCCACCCAGCTCAACACCTTAAGGTTGCGCATGGCGAACATCGGAGCGAGAACCGACTTCACCAGCGTTTCGCCGGTCTTGCCGTCGCGCCCCATGTAGGGCACGCCGAGCGCGTCGGCTCGCTCGCGGATGGCCGGAACGTCGACGCCCGTGGACGGCGTGAAGTTGATGAATGGGCAACCCGCCTCGATGGCGCTTAGTGCGTACAGCGAGCTCGTCGGCAACGCGCTCGCGCTTCTGCGGGACAACGCGCGTTGCAGCTTGTCGAAACGCGCATGAGCCGCGGTCCTGCGAAATGGCGGCTCCGACGAGGCGACGTTGACGACGATGACGCGATCCAGCCGGTGCCGCCGGCGAAACGATGCGATGTCCGCGGCCAAGCGCTCGATCGCCGATGCGGCGGAGCGATCGGCACGAACGGAACTCAGGTCGGCGAGCTTGCGGATGGTTGGACCCGCCCCGTAGAGCGTTCCCGGCCGGACATTGCGCTGCGCCGTCCGAAGCCGCGGTGTGCATTCGCGAATCAGGTCCTCGTCGAAGAGGCCGGCTTTCTTGTGCGCCGCGCCGATGGACTCCAAGAGGGTCTCGCCGCGGATCTCATGCCCGCCAATCACCAGCGAGGCTGGGTCCGCCAACGGCACGCGCCGAAATACCGGCAATGCACTGACCAGCCCCGCTGGCGAGCTGTTGCGGCGCACGAGTGAGGCGATACCCAGAGTGACGGCGCTGCCCACCCGGCCGCAGGCCCCGATCATCCATAGGCCGACCTTTTCTTTCGTATTGCTCAGCGCTGACTCCCTCGGAAAACATCGCATCTTAGGCGAAACCGACGCGCATGATATAATCCGTCTCCGCGGGGGTGAGCCTGGGTATGCCTCAAGATCGTTACGGACGCCAGATCAACTATCTTCGTCTCTCGCTGATTGACCATTGCAATCTGCGCTGCGTTTACTGCATGCCGCTCCGCGGGCTGAGCTTCACGCCGTCGGAAGAACTGCTGACGGCAGCGGAACTCGAGAAGGTGGCCAGGGCGGCGGCATCGGTGGGATTTCACAAGGTCCGCCTCACCGGCGGCGAGCCGACATTGCGGGCCGATTTGCTGGAGATCGTCGCGAGAATCCACGGCATCGACGGCATCACCGATCTGGGGATGACCACCAACGGCATTCTCCTGCCCGAGCTTGCCGGTCCGCTTCGTGCGGCGGGATTAGCGCGAATCAACATTCACATTGACACCCTCGATCGGCAGCGCATCAAGAAGGTCATGCGTTTCGGCAACGTCGAGGGCATCTGGGCGGGAATCGAAGCGGCCGTGTCCGCCGGTTTCAGCCCGATCAAGCTCAACACCGTCGTCGTCCGCGACTACAACGAGCACGACGTCGTGGACCTGGCGCGCTTGACCATCAATCGCGACTGGCACGTGCGTTTCATCGAGCTTATGCCCCTGGGAGGCGGAGAGTGTGCGCGCCTCTCGCTGAGTCAATATGTCCCCAATCCCGAGACACGGCTGCGCATCGAGGAAGCGATCGGCCCGCTTTTCGAGCTTCGCAACGGTCATCCGTCTGACGAGTCGAGGAACTACCGCTTCGATGGGGCGAAGGGAGTGGTGGGCTTCATTTCTCCGGTGAGCGATCCGTATTGCGGCGATTGCAACAGGATGCGTCTCACTGCCGACGGCAAGTTCCATCTTTGTCTGCTCAACGACGATGAATTGGACGTGAAAGCGGCGCTGCGCAACGGGGGAGTGGAGGGGGTCGCGCGGATCCTGCTGCGGGCCGTCGAGCAAAAGCCGACCGGTCATCGCCTGGAGCAAGGCGTCTCCACAGAGCGACGCGCCATGTTCCAGATTGGCGGGTAGCGACTCCGTGTTGGACGAAAGCGACGATTACCGAGCGCTAACGGGCGTTCCCGGCCGGGGGCCGGAAGCGCGGACCTCGGCAGCAACCTCGGCGAAGCGGGCGAAGTTCTCGTTGAAAAGCTCGGCTAGGTAGTGTGCCTTGGCGTCGTAGGCGGAAGGGTCGCGCCATGTGCCTCGTGGAGAAAGCAACTCGGACGGCACGTCGGAGCAACTTCTCGGAATGGCGAGCCCGAAGATGGGGTCTTTCAGGAAAGGTACGTCATCGAGCGCGCCCCCTAGTGCAGCGCGGATCATGGCCCGCGTGTGGCGAAGGGCCATTCGCTGCCCTACGCCGTCCCCGCCGCCGGTCCATCCCGTGTTCACCAGCCAGCAGCCGACGCGGTGCCGGGCGATCTTTTCGCCCAGCATCTGCGCATAGCGCTGCGGCGGTAATGGAAGGAAGGGAGCGCCGAAGCAAGCGCTGAATGTGGCCGTCGGTTCCGTGATGCCGGCCTCCGTGCCTGCCACCTTGGCCGTGTAGCCGGAGAGAAAGTGGTACATGGCCTGGTCGCTGGTGAGCTTCGCGATCGGCGGCAGCACCCCAAAGGCGTCGCAGGTCAGGAAGATGATGCTCCGGGGATGCGGCCCGACGCTGGGGATGACCGCATTCGGGATGTACTCCAGCGGGTACGCCGCTCGGGTGTTCTCGGTGATCTCGGCAGAATCATAGTCCACGGCGCGAGTGGCCGGGTCGAAAACGACGTTCTCCAGAACGGCGCCAAAACGAATCGCAGAATAGATTTGCGGCTCCTGTTCCTTCGACAGCTTGATGCACTTTGCGTAGCACCCGCCCTCGATGTTGAAAATGCCCCGCTCGCTCCAGCCATGCTCGTCGTCGCCGATCAGGCGGCGCTGCGGATCGGCGGAAAGAGTGGTCTTTCCGGTGCCGCTCAGGCCGAAAAACAGGGCGACGTCGCCCTTCCCGCCGATGTTGGCGGAGCAGTGCATGCTCAGCACGCCCGACATCGGCAGCAGATAGTTCATGATCGTGAAGATGCTCTTCTTGATCTCACCGGCGTAGGCCGTCCCGCCGATCAGCACCAGTCGCTTCGCCAGATGGACGACGATGAAGGTCTCTGATCGGGTGCCATGCCGTTTCGGGTCCGCGTTGCACGAGGGCACGTTGATCACGGTGAAGTGCGGCTCTGGGGCCGGGCCGTCAGGCCCGGGCCGGATGAAAAGTTGCGCCGCGAAGAGGTTGTGCCAGGCCGTCTCGGTGATGATCCGAATCGGGATTCGCCCGACTTCATCGGCGCCCGCGAACATGTCCCGCACGTACAGCCGCTTGCCGCGGCAGTGCTCCAAGACGTGCTTGTGCAGCCGATCGAAGTGCTCCCCGCTGATCGGCGCGTTGACCTTCCCCCAGGCGATGGAATCCTTGGAGGCAGGTTCCTCGACGAAGTACTTGTCTCCGGGTGATCGCCCCGTGTGCGGGCTGGTCGGGCAAATGATCGCCCCGTTGTCGGACAGGACTCCTTCGTTGGATCGAACGGCGTGTTCGGTCAATTCGGCCGGCGAGAGGTTCCAGAATGCCTCGCGGCAAGAGGCCAGACCGTGTCGCTCCAACTCCTCCCGGCCCGGACTGTACCCGTGCGTCTGCACCTCGCCTCCCCGACGCGCCGCGTCTCTCGCGGCCGCGGCAACCGTGGAAAGTGAGCAGTGTACCCAACCACCCGGCGCTGACAAGCCGCGTTTGCGGCTGGGCGCTGGTTGCCGCCGCACACGGCGCTGCGGCTACGCCCCTTGCAAGAAACCCGAGGGCAAGCGATAATCCGTACCGGTCGATGCGCGACGAGGGGCGTCGTGCGATCGTTGACAAGTGGTTGGCTCCGCGGAGGCCCGCATGGGCGCGCTTTTGGAACAGCTTCGGCGCCTTCAGGCCGTCGAGCTGCAACTCGCCGCGAATCGGCGCAACCGCGAGACGAAGACCCGACACATCGAGATCGCCCGCCGCCAGCTCCATCAAATCGACGAGAAGCTCCAGCAGAATCACGCCAAAGCCCGCGAAGTGCAGATGAAGATCGACTCTCTCTCGCTGGACGTCGCGACGCAGGAGGAGTCCATTAGTCGTCACCGCCAGGGGCTCAACAAAGCCAAGACCAACAAGGAGTACGCCGCGATCCTGACGGCCATGAACACCGAAAAGGCCGACAGTTCCAAGCTGGAGAACACCGTTCTGCAGCACATGGAGGAACTGGCTCGCGTCAAGTCCGAGGGCGCCACGATCGAAGGCGAGAGGGTCAAGATTGCCGAGCACGCCGCCGCCGCCGACGCGGGGTTGAAGACCTTTGACGACCAGTCCGCCCAGGAGCTGCAACGCTTGCAGGGCGAGCGCGAGGCGATCGCTGCGAAAATCCATCTCCAAGCGGTCGAGGTATTCAACCGCGTCGCCCAGCGTCACGAAGGCGAGGCCATGGCCGCGGTCAACAAGCTGCGCCCCAAGCGGGACGAGTGGAGCTGCGGCGGCTGCAACATGAAGGTCACGTTGGAAGTCGTCAACGGCCTCCAGACCCGCGACGAGATCCAGACCTGCAAGGTCTGCGGGCGTATTCTCTACCTCGACGTGCCCGTCGCGGCCAAACCAGCCAGGGCTTGACGACTCTACGTCTGGCCTAGGCCAACCGAATCGGATACAACCCCGGCTATCATGGCCCGAACCGAATTGCGAGACGAAGACCGCGCCCAGGTCGCCGAGTTCGTCGAGCGCCATTGGCAAAGCCGCCTCTCCATGAGCCGCGGAAAGAAGTTCTATCCGCACTTAGAGCAAGGCTTCATTGAGCGTCGCGACGGCGTGATTGTCGGCTTGCTCACCTACCATCTCGACGCGGAGGGGATGGAAATCCTGACCCTCAACAGCACCTTGGAGGGCGAAGGAATCGGCTCGTTGCTGATCCTCGATGCCATCGCCAAGGCCCGCAAGGAAGGCTGCCGGAAGATATTCCTGGTGACCACGAACGACCGCCTGCGTGTCATCAGTTTCTACCAGCGGCTGGGGTTCCGCATGACGATGATTAACCTCGGCGTGGTCGACGAGGCCCGCAAGGTGAAGCCCCAGATCCCGCTGGTGGGCGAGCGCGGCGTACCCATCCATGACGAAGTGGTGATGGAACTCGAGCTGCAACCGTTCATCGGCTCGGAGGAAACGAAGCACTTTTGAGCCGTTCCGTCCGAGTCACAAGGCGTTTCTGCCCCACTGAACCGACCGCATGAATGCGGCGGCTCGCACTTGCCGATACCTCAGAAGTAGTCCAAAGAACTTCCGAGGCATATAGTTAAGCGACGATGGAATACGGGTTGCTCTCCAGCGAGGAGCCGAACGAGCACGTCGACGAGTCGCGATCTGCTACTTTGGCCGGATCAACCGAGGAGCGGCGCAAGCGCCGTGCCGAGGCCATTGACCGTCTGCTTGCGGAATTCGCCCCCAGCGAAAACGGCGACCTCCTTTCCCAGATGATCGTCACCATCTGCCGGCTGGCCGCCGATGGCGCAGACCGCGGCGACCTGAAAATCCTGAACACGGCAATCAAAGAGCTGCGCTACGCCTTCAAGGTATTCGCTCCGTACGTGGATATCCCCAAGGTCACAATCTTCGGCTCTGCCCGCACAGCCGAGGGGCACCCCCACTACGAGGAGGCACGGAAGTTCGCTGACCTGATTCAAAAGCACGGTTGGATGGTGATCACCGGCGCCGGAGACGGCATTATGCGCGCCGGCCATCATGGAGCGACACGCCAAAGGAGCTTCGGCGTGGCCATCAGCCTGCCCTTCGAACAGGCCACCAACAACATCATCGTCGACGATCCCAAGCTCGTGAACTTCAAGTACTTTTTCACTCGCAAGCTGATGTTCATCAAGGAAGCCGAAGCCATCGTGCTGTTCCCCGGTGGATACGGTACCCAGGATGAAGGCTTCGAGGCCCTGACCCTGGTTCAGACCGCCAAGACCCTCCCCATCCCCATCGTGATGTGCGACGCGCCGGGAGGCACGTATTGGCAGCATTGGGCGGACTACGTGCGCAAGGAGCTGTTGGCCAACAAGATGGTCGATCCGACCGATCTGGACTTGTTTCGCATCTGTGACCGGGCGGAAGACGTCGTCGAAGAGTTGCTGCGCTTCTATCGGCGGTATCATTCCATGCGCTATGTCGAGGACCGGCTGGTGCTGCGGCTGAACTCGCCCCTCGGTCCGGGAACGCTTTCCCAGATCAATGCCCGATTCGCCGATATCCTCAGCGAGGGGCGGATCGAGCAGACGACCGGCCCCATTGAGGGCGAGAACGGCCTGTATACCGAAAAAACCCGGCTGGTAATGGTTTTCGATCGTAGGAGCACGGGTCGCCTGCGAATACTGATTGACGCGATCAATGATGCGCCGTAAGGGCGGCACGGGCCGCAAGCATTAGCCCGCGCGATCTGAGGGTCGCGGCTCGCCATAGGAACTGTACATGGCTCCCGACGAGCCCCGCAATCAAGCGAATTCGTTCGACGACGTGGCCGTCGTGGAGAAGCTCGTCGCCTCCTACGACCGGCTGCGGGCGCAAATCGCCCGCACGATCGTCGGTCAGGAGCACGTCGTCGAGCAACTGCTCGTCGCCTTGTTCTGCAACGGACATTGCATCCTCGAGGGCGTCCCGGGCCTCGCCAAGACGCTGCTTATCAGCACGCTCGCGCGGCAGCTCTCCTTGAGTTTCTCTCGCGTCCAGTTCACGCCTGACCTGATGCCCTCGGATATCACTGGGACGGAGGTCATCGAGGAGGACCGCGGAACCGGCGCTCGATCGCTTCGTTTCGTGAAGGGACCGATCTTCGCCAACGTCGTGTTGGCGGACGAGATCAACCGTACTCCGCCCAAGACTCAGTCGGCTCTTCTCGAGGCCATGCAGGAATACCAGGTCACGGCCGCGGGGTTTCCGCACAAGCTGCCCCGCCCGTTCTTCGTGTTGGCCACCCAGAACCCGATCGAGCAGGAAGGCACCTATCCCCTGCCGGAAGCACAGCTCGATCGGTTCATGTTCAAGGTTTTGGTCAGCTACCCGTCCGAGGATGAGGAGTTCCAGATCGTCAAGATGACCACTTCGCCGCACGAGGTTCCCGCGGAGCGGACGCTCAACGCCCGCGAAGTGATGGAGTTGCAGGAAATCGTCTGGCGCGTGCCGGTCGCCGACCACGTGATCCGCTACGCGATGCGCTTGGTGCGTTCGACGCGCGTCGATCAGGGCGGCGTGCCCAAGATCGTGAAGGATTACGTGGCCTGGGGCGCCGGTCCGCGGGCGTCGCAATACCTTGTGCTCGCGGGGAAGGCCCGCGCCATCCTCAAGGGGCGTTTTTTCGTTTCCACGGAGGACATCCGCGAGGTTGCCCCGCCAGTGCTGCGGCATCGAATTCTCACCAACTTCAACGCCGAAGCCGACGGCGTCCACAGCGACGCGATCGTCCGCAAGCTTATCGAGACCCTCCCCGCCGACGCTTCGACGACGATGGACGAATCCCTGGCGCGGCGGGTGTTTGCCGCGGACCCAGCCGTGGGTTGATCCCGGCGCGCCTGGATGCGAGGGGCGACGCATGCAAACGAGTTCGCCGGACTATCGCAAATACCTCGACCCCAAAGTCCTGGCGCGGATCAGCGGGCTGGAGCTCCGCGCTCGGCTGATCGTCGAGGGTTTTTTCAGCGGCATCCACCACAGCCCGCAGCACGGGTTGTCGATCGAATTCGCCGACCACCGCCAATACACGCAGGGCGATGACCTGCGACACATCGACTGGCGGGTCTTCGGCCGGACGGACAAGTACTACATCAAGGAGTATGAGCAGGAGACCAACCTCAATCTCATGCTCGTCGTCGACTGTAGCGAGTCCATGGGTTACCGCTCGAGCGACGAGCTGATGACCAAGCACGAATATGCCACAGCCGTCGCGGCGGCCGTCGCCTATCTGACGCTGCAACAGCAGGATGCCGTAGGCTTGACCCTCTTCGATGAACACCTGCGGGATTTTCTACGGCCCTCAGGCCATGCCCATCAATGGAAGACGCTGGTTCACGAACTCGAAGGGAAGACCGGCCCGGCCAAGACCTCCATCGCACGTGTGCTGACCGAACTCGCCGAGCGCCTCCACCATCGACTTCTCATCGTTTTGATATCCGATCTCTTTGATGATCCCGAGGCCATCCTCAAGGGGCTGAAACTCCTTCGCTATCGGCGTCACGAGGTGATCGTCTGGAACATCTGGGACCCCGCCGAAATGACCCTTCCCTTCTCCGGGCCCACCATGTTTGACGGGCTGGAAGCCACGGGCCGGCTGCTCACCGACCCACGGTCCTTGCGTACTCGCTACATCGAGGAAGTCGAACGTTTTCAGCAGCAGATGCGCAGCGGCTGCGGGCACATGCTCATCGACTACACCCTGTATCACTCCGCCATGTCCCTCGACGCGGCGCTGAGCGGCTATCTCGCGACGCGTAGCGCCCGACTGCGGCAGCGCTCCTCGCGCGTGCTCGGCGGTGGTTAAAGAGCGGTCGAAGCGGTTATCGGTTCTTGGCGTTTTCCCCCGCTCTTGCCGATACTCAACTCGAAAACGTCGCCGTACTTCAGAACGGGATCAAGTCATGAATGCGAAACTGGTATCGATCGCGGCTCTGGGCATTATCTTGGTCGTCGTCTGGCGTCTCAAACCATCGAGCACGGACGCAGACGTAATGGCCGTTCCCGGCGCCGCGGCCGCCGATGGCAAGAATGCCAAGCAGTTCGGCGCCCACAACGCCTTCCCCGATGCCGGCGTCAAAGCTCCCGCACGAGCGAAGCTGGAGAAGCTCATCGCCGACGATCCGGACCTGCGCGACTCGGTGAACTTCGATGCCTATAGCGCTCATGCACTGCGTGGCGTCGCCAACTCCCCCGAAGCGCTCGACCGCCTGCGCGCCGCCTTTGAGAAGGCCAAATCCGAGATTCCGGCACTCAAGTGTGAAGTTTCTCTTGCTCCCGGGTGGACGCCGAACTTCGTTGTCGGCCGTGTGCTGGATTCGACGGGCGCTCCCGTCGCCGGGGCGCGGGTCGGAATGTACGTCACCGATCCCTACATCTCGCCGGAAACGGAAAAAACACGAGCGCGATACGCCCGCCCCGGTTTCGATCCGTCGTCCATGGCCCAATCTCTCGCCAGCCAGTGGTTCGTGTCGACGGATAAGGACGGCGCGTTCTCCTGGCGGCATATTCCGTCCACCGACAAGCCGGTTCGCGTTACCGTCGAGTCGGGCGCCAAACGAAAACAGACCACCATCAAGCTCCCTGCGGATGCTCTGACCATCACCCTGGACAAGTAACCCAGACCGCGGAGATGCGCTCCCGGCGGCGCGTCCGCCCTGTCCACGTCCTGCGTTCGCACAGCCGATAAGCTAATCGTAGCCTAAAATAAGGGGGGGTAGTCCCGCGCGCTGAAAACTCGCGCCGACTCCGCTGGAAGGCGGGAGGGGACGATTACGTGGCCGTTACGTCGCTTGCCAGCATGCCGTTCGTTCATCCGGGCCTCGCCGGCGCGGCGATCCTGACCGGTCTCATTCCGGTCCTGATTCACCTGATCAACCGACGACGGTACCGGCGCGTGCCGTGGGCAGCGATGTCGTTTCTCCTCGCCGCCAATCGACGCAGTTCGCGACGCATGCGTCTGGAGCAGTGGCTCTTGATGGCGGCGCGGGTTGCGCTGATCGTCCTCTTGGGACTGGCCGTCGCCCGCCCCTTCATGCCCGCCTCCGCGGTCTTGCCGACCAGCTTCTCGCGCGTCCACCGCATCATCGTCTTGGACAACTCGCTCTCCATGAGCGCCAAGGGGGCGGACGGGCGCACACGATTCGCGGCCGCCCAGCAATGCGCCGCCGACTTGGTCTCGTCGTTTCCGCCGACCGACGCGGTCAGCCTGGTCACCATGTCCGCGCCGGCGGAGGCGGTCATCGCCCAGGCCGCCTACGATCGCCGGTGGCTGCGCGAATCCATGTCGACCCTGCGACCAGTGCAATCCGTAACCGATGTTAGCGGCGCGGTCACGGTGGTCTTGGAGATCCTCAAGGAATCGCCGGCCGCAGAAGGGAATCGTGTGGTTTACGTCGTCTCCGACTTCACCCGCCGTGATTGCGAATCGGCAACGCCCCAGGACCCCACGAATGCCGTTCGGGCGATCCGTCAACTCGCCGACGCCCTGCCCGATCCCGCTACCGATCTTTACCTAATCTCCGTGGAAAAGGACGCGGACGACAATCTAGCCATCACTCGTCTGGAGCCGGAATCCTCGCTGATTGGAATCAACGCCCCGGTGCGGGTGCTCGTGGAGGTCGTCAACTATGGCGCGGCCACGGCGCGAAGTGCAACGCTGCAGGTCCGGCGGGACGGCTTGATCGTCCGTCGCGAGATCCTCCCACCGCTGGCGCCCGGAGCGTCGACGGTTTCGACACTCACGACGGAGTTCACCGTGGCGGGCACGCACGCCCTAGAGGCCCGCCTCGGGTCCGTCGTCGGGAATTCCCTGGAAGCGGACGACTCTCGCTATCTGTCCGTCGAGGCGCGGGAAGAGCGACCGGTGCTCTTGGTGGACGGGCGTCCGGGTTTGAAGGCCCTCGAAGGTCAGGCGGGTTTCCTGGCCACGGCCCTGGCGCCGGGTGGCGACGGCGCCCGCGCCGCTGATGCACCCGACGATGCCGGGCGACGACGTGACCCAACGGGACGCGCCGATCGTGAAAGACACGTAAACCTGTTCGCGCCCAAGACCATCGACGAAACGGAACTCGAGAGCGAAATACTGTCGCAATACGACGCCGTCGTGCTGTGCAACGTCCCCCGACTGAGCCCGCCGCAATGGGACCGTCTGCAGCGTTTCGTTTCGCTCGGAGGCGGGGTGCTCTTTTCTTTGGGCGAATTCGTCAGCATCGAGAACTACAACCGCCTGGGGCACGCCTCCGGCGCTGGTCTGATCCCAGGGAAGCTGGGGCGACCGGTGATTGAGGCCGGTGATGGCAGACGCGACCCCAGTGAACAAGGCGCGGGCGACGACGGCGGGTTCAAGATGGAGCCTCACCCCCATCCGATCATCGCGGAGTTCGGCGATCACGCAGCCAGCGGTCTCTTTCGCGCTCGTGTCCAAGGGTACGTTCCATTCGAGCCGGACTCCGGACGCGCGGAGGTGGTGTTGCGATATACCGGCGGGGCGCCGGCGCTGATCGCATCGACCTTCGGTAAGGGCCGCGTTCTGATGTGGACCACCTCCGTCAACATGGACTGGACCAACCTGCCCGCCAAGGGTGATTTCGTGGGGCTTGTACACAACGCATTCGCCTATTTGGTTCCTCAGCGCGGCCGGCACCGCAACGTCCGCGTCGGCGATCGCGTGACGGAGCTCCTCACGCCGACCGAAAGCTCCTCCTCGCTCCGCGTGACCGAGGACGATGGCGCTGTCCACGAACCGACCCTCGTCCTGCGCGACGAATCTCTGGCCCTGGAATACGGGCCGATCGAGCGAGCGCAGCTCCTTACTCTCTCCGTGGGATCGGAGAACCGCGCCCTGGCTGCCAACGTGGATCCCGTGGAATCCGACTTGTCTTCGCTCGATACCTCCAAACTTGCGGCGGTCCTGGACCGTCCAGCTCGCATCTTGACCGATCGCCAGCTTAGCGATGCGCAGCCCAGCGCCGCCCGTTCCACCGAGCTTGCCTCGCTCGCATTGTATGTGGTGCTGGCGATCCTTCTGGCGGAGCTCTGGTTGGCGATGCGCTTCGGCGCTCCGCGGGAGCCGGCGGGGCGCGCTCCCCTGAACCCGGGAGCGGAGGCGGAGCGCGCCTCCGGGGAGCCGCTTCCGTGACGCGAGCGCTCGAATGGCTGCTGGGATTGGAACACATCCGTCTGGAGCGAGACGCCCCGCTCCTGTTGCGCTGGGAATCGAGCATTGAAGCGTGGATCGTGTTCGTATTCGGCCTGTTGGCCGCGGTCGCCATCGCCGCGACCTACCGCGCGGAACGGCTCTCGCGAGCGCGGCGCGTTGCGCTGGCGACGATACGCTGCGGTATCGTAGCGCTCGTCGTCATCATGCTCTGCCGGCCGGCGCTGGTCCTGCAGCGAAACAAGATCGAGTCATCGCACGTCGCATTGGTATTGGACGCTTCGCTCAGCATGGCTACGCAGGACGCCGCTGCGCCCGCCCCTACGCCGTCCGGCAAGACGTCTCGTCTGCAAGCCGTTCAGGACGTGCTGCTCGCTGAGGATGCCACGGCCCTGCGCAGGCTGCTCGAACTGAATGCCATTCAGCTCTATACGTTTGCCGGATCGGCGGAGTCGTCGGCGTTCGCGGGTAGCGCCGACGCCTTGCCCGGTTTGGCGGAGGCGATTCGTGCCACCCGTGCCGACGGCGTATCCACGGACCTGGCACGCGCCATCGAGCACGTAATCGAGAAGGGTCAGGGGCGCCGGCTCGCCGCGGTCGTCCTCGCCAGCGACGGCCGGGCGACGCAGCCCACGAGTCTCAAGGATGCGATCGAGTTGGCGGCCGGTCGGCAGGTGCCCATCTACCCCGTCCGCGTGGGCTCACAAGACCCGGTTCCCGACGTTGAAGTGGGTCCCCTGCGCGCTCAAGACGGCGTCTTTGTCAACGACCTGCTGGCCGTCGAGGCGCAGCTTTCCGCCCGCGGCCTCACCCAACCGACTTCCGTCCGCGTGAACCTGATCGAAGACAAGACGGGAAACATCGTCGCTTTCGAGAACATCACCGTGGAGCCCTCCGCCCCGGCGGCGGTCGTTGAGCTTCGCACCAAGCTCACTCGCGGCGGGTCCGCGCGTTTCCGCGTCGAGGCCGTCGGCCTCCCCGACGAGCACAACATGGAGAACAACGTCGACCGTGTGGATGTGACCATCCTTGAAGGCGGGCTCCGCGTGCTCTATGTGGAGGGCTATCCACGTTACGAGTATCGCTATCTCAAGAACGCTCTGCTTCGCGAGCCGACCCTGCAACTGAGCGCCTACCTCCTCGAGGCCGACGAGCAGTTCGTGCAGGAAGGCGCCGAGGCGATTCGTCGCTTTCCCGACACTCCCGAGGAACTGGGTCGCTTTGACCTGATTCTTTTTGGCGACGTCGATCCGCGAGGCGGTTGGCTGACCGCGGCGCAAATGAACATGCTCCTGGACTTCGTCGGGCACGAGGGCGGAGGGTTCGGACTCATCGCCGGAGAGCGCGCTGCGCCGCACCGCTTCCTCGGCACTCCACTGGAAAGGCTCTTGCCGGTGGCGATCGACCCAGGATTTCAGGGGCGCTATGACGCGGCCCTGACGACCGGCTTCGATCCGCGCCTGACGCCCGAAGGCCGGCGTAACCGGTTGCTGCGTTTCACCGCCGACCGCGAGGCGAATGTCGGCTTGTTGGATTCGCTTCCCGAGCTCTTCTGGATCGCCCGCACCCTTGGCCCCAAACCGGGCGCGTCGGTCCTGCTCGAACACCCGACGCTGCGTACCTTGTCGGGCTCGATGCCCGTCGTGGTCACCGGACGGTATGGCGCCGGCAAGCTCTTCTTCCAAGCCACCGACGACACGTGGCGGTGGCGGCGGCACACGGGCGAGCTGCTTCATGACACCTATTGGATCCACGTGGTCCGCGAGCTGATGCGCGACTCTCGAGGCTCGCCTGATCGGCGCTTCGTGCTCCGCACGGATCGGCGCACGTACCCGTACGGCGTGTCCGTCCGCGCCGAGGTCCAGCTTTTTGACCCGCAACTGCTCGGCGAGCACCAAGATCGCGTCGAGATCACGGCGTCCGAGCGCGAGGGCGAGAGAGAGCTGCCGGTCGCAAAGTTCGACGCCCTTCGGATCAGCCCGCAGTCGAACGTGTTTGAAGGAATCTACGTGCCGCCGCGTCCAGGCGGGTTCTCGATCGAGGCCGGCGGCATCGCGCCGCTGCCGGGGGAGCGCTCCGCCTCCGTGCTCTTTCGCGTAGACCGTCCGGATGTGGAAACGCGCCGACCCGAAGCCGACCATGAGACGCTCGGGCGTATCGCGGCCGCGACCGGCGGAAGAGTTCTTGACCTGAGCGACCTGACCGAGGGGCTGGCCGGAATACGTGACCGGAGCGTGCAGATCCCGGACGACGTCGTCGAGACGTTATGGGACTCGAAGCTCGTCTGGTGGATTTTCCTGCTTATGATTTCGATGGAGTGGGGACTTCGCAAGGCATTCGGACTGCTGTGAGTGTGAAAACGTCCAGCCCGGTTGTGACCTACTTGTCCGCCCTGCGCAAGACCGTGCGGCGAAGGCTGTTGGCCTACGGCGCCTTTGCGGTGCTGGCGGGAGGAGTCGCGGCGTTTCTTACCATCCTGGTTTTGGACTGGCTGCTGTGGTTGCCGCCGGCGCTTCGATTGCTTGGCGGGGTACTCTTCGCCGGGGGCTTTGTCGGAGCCACCATCTACTGGATCGTTCTGCCTCTTCGTGCGCCCATCGGCGTGGATGAACTGGCCGCTCAGCTCGAGCGCCGCTTTGAGCGCCTGCAGGATCAACTCTCCAGCGCGGTCCATTTTCTCCGGCAGGACGCCACCGGCTCGCCCGCGATGGTGGAGCGGGTCATCACCGATACCGAGCATCTCATCCGGGAACTTCCCCTCGACACGGCACTTTCGGTCCGGCCCCTGTCCATTCGCGGCGTACTTTTCACGATGGGTGCGATGGTATTGACCAGCGCCGTCCTTCTGGCGCCGACCTGGGTACGGACCGGCGTCATTCGATACGCCCGTCCATGGGGTGCGGTGGAATGGCCTCGCAGTGTGGAAATCCAACCGCTGACCGCCGATCAACAAGTGGCATTAGGCGAATCGGCCGTCGTACGCATGGCTGTCCAGCGAGGTCTCCACGACGCCCTTCGGGGAGTCGTGTATTTGCAGGAAGCGGATGGCAACATTCAGGTGCTCGCCTTGCATCGCGAGCACGACGGCACATTCTTTACAACCGTCGATGCGTTGACCGAGGACTTGACGTACTGGTTCGAGGCCGGTGATGACAGCACCAAGCGCCGCTCGGGGGTGCTCCGTGTCGTTCGCCGCCCGGAAGTGATCGAAGCTCTCGCGACGATCGAGCCGCCGCCCTACGCCGCCGACCGACCTCCCAAAACCGTCGACTTGGCCGACGGGCCCGTGCCTGCTCCCGTGGGTGGGTTCGTGACCGTGTCTCTCCGGGCCAGCAAACCGATCGCGTCCGACGCCGCTCAGGAGGGTATCGGACTCCGCACCGAATCCGGCGAGCTGATCCCCTTGGGCATCGACAGTGTGGACACGCGACAGGCGAGCGCTCGTATCGAGGTGACAAGCGACATCAGCTTCCGCGCCGAACTTCGCGACGACCAGGGCTTCTCGAACCGCGGCGGCACGGTGTACGCGATTCGGGCATTGCCCGACGCGCCGCCCACGGTGACGGTCCTTGAGCCCGCGTCGCTCGCCGAGTCCACGCCCGCCGGGTCCCTACGAGTCGTGGTCCGGGTCGAGGATGACTTTGGCCTGCAGCGAATTGCCTTGCACGTCGAAGGCGCCCGCGACGGTCGCCCGCTCGAAATCTCGCTCCCTGACCGGCTGTCCACCGCCCACGAGGACGCTGGGGTCGAGGTCCTCAGTTCGTATGTCTGGGACTTTGCCCCACTGAACATGACCGCCGGCGACGTGCTCCTTTGCGACGTGGTCGCCACCGATAATTGGCGGGGAGACCAGGGCCAGGTGGGTCGATCAGCCCCATTCCGTGTGAAGTTCATCAGCCAGTCAGAGTTCGAGGTCCGAGCCCGCGAGGAGCTAAGTGTTCTGGAAGCTCGCCTTCGCCAGGCCATCCTCGATCAAGCTGGTCTGCGCGATCGTACCATCGAGCTGGTGCAGACGGGGGACGAAATCGCGTTGACCGAATCGGACCGGGAGACGGTCGGGCGGATCGCGGGGGGGCAATCGCGACTATCCCAGCAGGTCCGCGAGCTCGCAGGCCGTTTGCAGGAGTTGGTCGCGCGGATGCATCGCAATCATGCCGGCGAGGAGCCGGACCGCGCCCGCCTCCGTGCCGCTGGCGATACGCTGCGGCGGGTCGCCATGGAAGCAATGACTGCAGCCGCCGGCAGGCTCGGTCGAATCTCCGAGCAGCCAACCGCCCGGTCGCACCAACAGGAACTTACCTCCGCCTCCGACCTGCAGGAGGAAGCCGTCGAGCGTCTGAGTGACGTACTGCGCTCCATGTCCCAGTGGGGCGCCTTTGCAGGACTGCTCGCCCGAACCAGAGACCTGCTCGATCGACAGAACGCGGTTCGATCGCAAACCGCCGAGGTCGGTCCGTCGATGCTCGGCAAGGCGCTGGATTCGCTGACCACGGTCGAGGCCGCGACGCTCAAACGCCTCGAGCGGCAACAGGAACAAATCGCCGACGATCTGGACAGACACTTGGCCAATCTCGAACAACTTGCTGACAACACGCGTGAGAAGGACCCCTCGGGTGCGGACGCGATCGAGGACGCGTTGCGCGTCGGTAGGGCGCACGACGTGAGCAAGCGAGCCCGGGCCGCAGTGGAAGCCGTACGAAATAACCGCACCGCCGGCGCCGGGCTGGATCAGAAGGCGGCGGCGGACGCCATCCGCAAGATGGTCGCCGCCCTGCGCGAACGCGACGAGCGTGAGCTGGCCCAGCTTCGTAAAAACCTGGAGCGCGCCGAGGACATGGTTGCGGTCGTTCTGGAAGAGCAGCGGGCCCTGCGCGCCGCCACGCACGAGACCGAGCAGGTCGGGGCGGATGAGCCGACCTTCGAGAACCTCGCCGGCGGGCAGCGCGTTCTGGGCCGCAACACGCGCATGCTCGGCGAGGAGCTCATGGAGTTGCCGCGGGCCATGATTCCAGCTCGACGCGTGGGTCAAGCCGTCGATCCCATGAACCGCGCGGAAACGGAGCTTCGCGGGAGGAAGGCGTCGGTGGCCGTTCCCTCGCAGGACGAGGCGATTCAACACTTGACCGATGCCTTGGCCGGCCTGGAGGCCCTGGCCCGCGAAAGCACCGAAGAGGCCTTCCGCCGCACGATCACGCACATTCACGAGGAATTGGAGGCCATCGCCGGGGCGCAACGCGCCGTCAACGCAGGCATCGTTAAGCTGCAATCGACGGTCGCCGAAACCGGTCGTCTGGGCCGCCTGGAGACTCGCGAAGCCGGCAAGCTCTCTCGCGATCAAGGCGAAGTCCGCCAAATGACCGCGGACATTCTGCCGGACCTGGAAAAAGTGCCGGTCTATGACTGGGCCATGCAGCGCGTGGGCGGTTGGATGGATGCCAGTCGAACACAGCTTGACGAGCGGAGGATCGACGAGGAGCTGGTCAACACGACCGCTCGCGTCGTCAGCGAGCTGGATAAGCTGATCGCGGCCTTGGTCGAAACACAGAACCTGCCCGCGACGACCGAGTTCGCCGAGTCCGACGGTCAGGGCGGCGAGGATGGTCAAACCGCCGGCGCGGCCGCGGTTCCCACAGTCGCGGAACTTCTCGTGCTCAAGGCCATGCAGATCGACATCAATGAGCGGACCCGTATACTGGACTCGGCCTTCCGGGCCGACTCGGCCACCGAATCGCAATTGCGCGCCCTGGCCATTCTGGGCGAGGATCAAACCGAGGTTAGACGACTCACCGAGCTCGTCACGGAGAAGGCGCAAGGTCATGGACCGTAATCGCTCGACGACGTCGGCCTTGTTGAACACCCTGTTGGGGGTTCGGAAGGAACCAGAAGCTGCCCTGGGGATCCTGCCCTCGGCCCCGGAGGGGCCAAGGAATGTAGCCACGGGTGGAGCGAAGCGCAACCCGTGGAGCGCGTCACGAATATGGTGCCCCGCCCCGAAGGGGCGGAGGAAACGATCGGCGATTGCCCAAGAACTCGGTTTTGCAGCGTTCGTCGTGATCGCGATTTTGCTCATCGCCCCGACCATTGCGCTCGGTCAGGAAAAACCGAAAAACGCCGATCCGCCCAAGCCGGACGATCTCGGCAGCCGCCTCATCCGCAAGGCCGCCACCGACGGCGAAGAGGACCTGATGGACGCCATCGTGCGTTTGATGAACGAGGCGGCCCGGAAAGTCGAAATCGAATTCGACCCCGGACCCGAAACGCAGGCCATGCAGCAGAGCATTCAGACCAAGCTCGATGAGGCGATCAAGGCCGCCGCCTCGCGACAACGCTCGCGGCAAGTCGCTCCCCCCGCGGACCCGGATCGTCGGCGAATGCCTCCGGCCAAGCGCGATACAACCGCTACCAAGCCGCCGCAGCGCACCGAGCCGCAGCCCTCCTCCACGTCTTCGACCGTGACCGGCACACAGGAAGCGCGTCCGGACGAGGCCGATCCCGGCGAGTTGCGCGACGTGCGCCGCGGCTGGGGACACCTGCCCCAGCGCGAACGCGAAGAGATCATCCAGGGCGCCGGCGAAGGCTTCCTCGAACGCTACCGCGCCTGGGTCGAACGCTACTATCGCGCCCTGCAGGAGAAGGACCAATGAAAGACCGTCGGTCCTATGCGTCTCTTAGCTCCGTCCTCCTGCTTTGCGCCTCCGCAGTCGCCGGCGAGGGCCCTCAACCGGCGACGCCGCTGGAGACCGAGTTCACGCCGGAGCTGAAGGAATCCATCGAGCGCGGATTGACATGGCTGGCGGATCGGCAGGCTTCCGACGGGTCTTTCGGGAGCATGTCGCACTACGGACCCCACGTGGGCATCACCGGCCTGGCGGGGATGGCATTCATGTCCGACGGCAGCCTTCCCGGACGCGGGCGGCACGGCGACGCGGTCGACCGGTGCCTGCACTTCCTGCTCACGCAGAGCACGGAGAGCGGCCTGCTCGCCGCGGAGACCTCGCACGGTCCGATGTACGGCCACGGGTTCGCCACGCTCTTTCTCGCCGAGGTGTACGGCATGACCCCCAAGCCCGAAGTCCGCGAGGCGCTTCGGAGGGCGGTGCGCCTGATCGTGAACACCCAAAACACAGAAGGCGGCTGGCGCTATCAGCCGGTGCGCAACGACGCCGACATCTCCGTCACCGTGTGCCAGGTTATGGCACTCCGCGCCGCTCGCAACGCCGGCCTCTACGTGGACAAGACGGTGATCGATACGGCCATCGGCTACGTCAAGGCCAGCCAGAACCCCGACGGCGGCTTCCGCTACATGCTGCACTCCGGCGGGTCGGCGTTCGCACGCTCCGCCGCGGGAGTGGCCGCGTTGCAATACGCGGGCGAGTACGGCTCGGACGAAATCGCCCGCGGCCTGGAGTACCTGTTGAAATTCGTCCCCCCGCAGGAGCAGACCGTGGGGCACTATTTCTACGGCCATTACTATGCCGCCCAAACGATGTACCTCGCCGGCGACTCCTACTGGCGTCGCTGGTGGCCCGCCGTGCGCGCCGAACTGCTCGAAAAACAGGAGCCCGAAGGATTCTGGCGCGGCCAGGCGGGCGACGAGTATGGGACGGCCATGGCGTTGATTATTCTCCAAATGCCTAACCGCCTCTTGCCGATCTTTCAGAAATGAGACGACCTGCCCATGACCGATCGCCGGTGTGCGCCGTGGGAGCGTCGCTCGCCCTAATCGCGGCTGCGTTGGGGCAGGAAACCGCGCCACTCCGGCAGCCGGTGACCATCCGAACCGTCCGCGCCGAGCCCATCCGCAGTCGACTCGCTGCCCTCTCCTTGAAGAGCGGAGCCGTGCTCCGCGAGGGAGGCGAGACGCGCGATGTTCCTCTTGCGGATATCGTTCGCGTAACATTTCAAGACAGGGACGAAACCAACCCGCCCGCGGAACTGGAGGAAAGCTCCGCTGGAGACCATACCATTCTCGTCCTCGCCTCCGGCGACATGCTGTCCGGGAAGGTGGTCGATTCCCGCCAGGACTCGGTCGTCCTGCAAACCGTCGACGTAGGCGAAGTCGCGGTCCCGATGGACGCGCTGGCTCGCTTGACGTCGGCGCGTGCCGCCACCGCCGCTTTCCGCAAGACGGTCGATTGGTTCTTTCGCGCCCGCAGCGCGGAAGAGGACGCCGTGCTCCTGACCAACGGCGACGTGATCCGCGGGTTTATCACCGGCATTGATAGCGAGGGGCTGGCCATTGACGGACCGTCGGGGCCCGTGACTGCGCCCCACCGCCTCGTCCTCGCCGCTCGTATTTCTCACCCCTCCTCGCCTTCGGCCGCTGCGCCGCATGCCGTCGTCCACTTCCAGCAATCGGGGCGCATCACCGTGACCAGCCTGGAATGCGATGGCGAGAGCGTCGAAGCGCGAATGCACGGCGGGCCGCTTGTGCGCTTCAAAGCGGACCGAATCGCCGCAATCGACGTGGCCGGCGGGCGATGGGTCTGGCTGACCGAACTGCGCCCGCTCAGCTTTGAGCAAGTCCCCATGCTCGCCCTGGGCTGGGACTTCGCCATCGATCGCAACGTGCGCGGCGCGCCCCTCACCGTCGCAGGGGTCGCATACGAGCACGGCATCGGGGTTCACAGCCGCAGCGTCCTCATCTACGAGCTCGACGGCAAATACCGCGAATTCGTCACCTCCTTCGGCATCGATGACGACAGCGGACCGTTGGCCGACGTGAATGTCTCCATCCTCGTGGACGGGCAGCGCCGCCACGAAAGCGCCCACCTTCGCCGCGGCGCCCTCGTCGGTCCGGTTCGACTCGATGTCGCCCGCGCCGGACGAATCGAACTGGTCGTCGACTTCGGCGACAACGGCGACGTGCAGGACCGCTTCGACTGGATCGAACCGGCGCTGATCCGCTAGCAAACCTCTCCCTCTCCCACCGAGAGGGGTAGGGGTACGGGCTGACCGCTGACGATAAGTACCGCGACCGTGAGGGAGCGGGCCGATCCGAGCCCCGCCCTTCAGGAAGCGGACACAGGCAGTGCGAGGCTCCCGCCGAGCAGCAATACCTGCACCGCTGTGCCGAGAATCCCTTCTCGGCGCCAATGTTCATGGGATTCTGTCAGAACTCCATGCTCCGAGGTCCAAAGGACCGCCAAAACCGGCGGACGTCCGCCGACCCTCCGCGGCAGCCGTGCGGCATGCCGCGGCACGAAAACTTGTTTCACGTGAAATAAGAGCGACCGCCAGCTACCGCCTCCGGCCGGCGGTCGTCGGGCACTGGTTCAGGTCTTCATTGCACGGTTTGTCCCTGCACGGGCGGCTACCGGGCCGGCAGCGGTCTTCCTTGCACTTCTCCGCTCCGTTGCAGAACAAGCCGTCGTCGCACTCGCTGTCAGTGTCGCAGCTCTGGCACTCGTTCTCGTCCTCATCACAGATCTTGCCGTGGGTGCAAGGGGGATGGCCGGGGCGGCACTGTCCGTCATTGCACTTTTCCTGGCCGTTGCAGAAGACGCCGTCGTCGCATTCGCTATTCCGCGAACATCCCACGCACTCATTCGCCGTCTCGTCACACGACTGTTTTTCCGAACACGGCGGCTCGCCGAGCTTGCACCGACCGTGCTTGCACTTCTCCTCCCCATTGCAGAACGCCCCATCGCTGCACTGCGCGTCGCTCGTACACTCGATACAACGATCCGACGCCTCGTCGCAGGCCTGGCTGGCCGGGCATGGCGGCGTGCCGGCGCGGCACTGACCCTCCCTGCACTTCTCCGCCCCGTTACAGAACAATCCGTCACTGCACTGCGCGTTGCTCGTGCATCCCACGCACTGATCCGTGGTTTCATTGCACTGCTGGTTCGCCGTACACGGCCGCACGCCGTCCTCGCACGTCCCGTCGATGCACCGCTCGCTACCGTTGCAGAAGAGCCCGTCATCGCATTGCACATCGCTGAGACAATCGACGCACGGCTCATCATCGTCGTCGTCATCATCACCGTCATCGTCATCGTCGCCGCCGCGGTCTCCCGGGCAGCCATCGGCCGGCGCCGGGATGATGTCCTCCCGATCCTGGTGCGCCCGGTGGGCATGGATCGCGTTTACGCTGATCGTAATCATCACGTACGGGTTCGTCTCCGAGTGCGTCGCGTGGCAGATGGTGATCTTGTCACCGTCATCGTCATCCCCGTCGTCGTCATCGTCTTCGCCGCCGTCGCGGTCCTTGTGGTGTCCATCGTCTTTGTCATCGTCATCGTCGTCGCCGTGGTCATCGTCTTTGTCGTCGCCATCATCGTCATCACCATCATGGCCGCCGTCATCATCGTCATCATGATGGCCATCATCATCGTCATCGCCATTGTCGTCTTCATCACCATCGTCGTTGTCGCTGTCGTCCCCGTCGTCATCATCGTCATCTGAGTCATCATCGGGGGGACAGAGCGCCCGAACGACGCCGATGTTGCCCTTCGCCCCGCCGAGGAAGCCGGCGGCGAAACTTCCCTGAAAAGTCGATCCCTCGCTGGTCAGCGTCACGCCAACGAGTCCACCGCCGAAATGCCCGGCGAGCGAGCCGCCGGTTACCACAAACCTGAAATCGAATGCGTCGGTCGTGCCGCCGGAGTCCTGGAAGCCGAACGCGGTGACCTCGCCGGTCAGGAGCACGCCCGCGAAGTCCGCGACGGCGTCGCCGTCGAGGTCGACTTGACCGATGACGAGGAGATCATGCCCCGTGACGCCACCGATCAGTGTGCCTGCGGCATCCACTCGGATGCGTACCGTCGCCTCCTCGGACAGCGGAATGCCGGTGGGGGTGACTTGTCTGGGAATTCCGCCTGGCGCAAGCAGGATCGCCGTGGGTTTGGAATTCACCGACAACTGGTCGGTCGAGGCGTCGTAGCTAAGGACGCCCTGCGTATCGAAAAGAAGCAGCGGAAACGCCGGCTGAACCCCCAGCAGGGCCGCCGAAAGCCAGGACGCGATCCCTAAGACGCCCCCAATGGCTATAGAAAGAACTCGTACGCTTCGCATTTCATCCCCTCCGTCGTCTAGATATGGGCAATCACGTCCGTGGACGTGGTCTTGCCAGAATGACTCCGACGCCGCTTAGCAGCAGCAGCAGCGAAGACGGCAGCGGAACAATCGGCGCGGCATCGGCGATGCCCGCGCCTGTGCCCGGCGTTCCCTGATCGAGGTTGTCGAAATCCGTGCTGAAATCGCCCCCGAACCCACTCACGCCGCTGAGAATCAGGCCGGCCGGCACGTTCCCGTATAGACCCGCCGCGTCGCCGCCGGTCACGTCGAAAGCAAACTCCAGCGGGTTGCCGCCCTGCGCCGGAAACCCGAAATCAACCAGACTGCCGGTCAAGAGCGTGCCGGAGTTGAAGCCCAGCGCCGGAATCGTCCCGCGAAAAATGAGCGAGCCGGAGGTGAGCGCTCCCGATCCATTGATGACCGCGTCCAATTCAAACGCGCCGTTCTGCACCCCCTCGGCCGGGCCAACTCCGTCATCATCCAGCTCAAACGCGAAGCCGGTGGCTGCGAACATGTCGGTAGAACTGTCGTAGGTTACGTCGATGAAACCGGCGAAAAGGTCCGGCGTCTGCGTAAGCTGGAGACCAAGGCTTGCGTACGCCGGGACCGCAGCGCTGACAAGGACAACCGTAACAACTGTGACGAGGGTTTTCCCTTTTTGATAACGCGTCATGTGTCGCTTCCTCCCCAATCCCGCGCCCCGACAGGCACGACTTGAAAACTACCGACCTGCGTGGCCATAGTTTACCCCAATCTAGGTTGTTGCGGCAACGATTAAAACTGCGCTATGCAGGTTATCGGACCGTCAATGTGTGGCTGACGAGGGCAGGGCAGCCTATTACAGTGCGCCAGACGGGAGTCGGTTTTCGGGAGACAGGCTATGGCAGATGTCCTGGTTACCGGCGGGGCGGGGTTCATCGGCTCGCACCTGGCGACCAGGTTCGTGGAACTGGGTCATCGCGTGCGCGTGCTCGACAACTTCAGCACCGGCCAACGCTCCAACCTGGAGCACCTCGCGGGGCGCATCGATCTGCTCGAGGCCGACCTTCGCGACGCGGCCGCGTGCCGCCGCGCGTGCCAAGGGGTGGAGTTCGTTTTCCACCAGGCCGCCCTCGGCTCGGTCCCCAAATCCGTCGAAGACCCGCAGACGAGCCACGACGTGAACATCAACGGCACGTTCAACGTATTGCGGGCATGTGTCGAACAGAAGGTGCGACGCTTCATCTACGCGGGCAGCAGTTCGGCGTATGGCGACACGGAAGTCTCGCCCAAGGTGGAGACCCTGCGCCCCCGGCCGCTCAGCCCCTACGCGGTGCAGAAGCTCACCGGCGAGGAATACGCCCACGCCTTCTTCGTGTGCTACGGATTGGAGACCATTACCCTGCGCTACTTCAACGTCTTCGGCGCCCGCCAGGATCCCAAGGGCCAATATGCCGCCGCTATCCCCGCGTTCGTCAGTTCGATCCTCCGCGGGGAGCCGCCGATCGTGTACGGCGACGGCGAGCAGTCGCGAGATTTCACCTACATCGACAACGTCGTGGACGGCAACGTGCTGGCCATGTCCATGCCCAAAGCACGCGGCGAGGTCGTCAATCTCGCCTGTGGCGGGGAGATCACCATCAATCAGGTGATCGCCGCCGTTAACGAAGCGCTGGGCACGCGTATCGCCCCAAGGCACGTCGCTACCCGTGCCGGCGACGTGCGCCACTCGTGCGCCGACATTCGCTTAGCCAAGACGGTCTTGGGCTTTACCCCAAAAATCGGCTTCGAGGAAGGACTACGCCGCGCGATCGACTACTTTCGTTCCATCGCCTGATACGCCTATGGTAAGCCGCCGCCCAACTGATCCGTCGAACCGCATCGCCTTGCGCCAGTTCCAGCATCACCCCCGCGACTGGCGAAACAACCTGTACGTCTATCCGGTCATCTCCCGCCGCAGCGGCGGCCTGAGCATCGGCATCAACCTCAACCCCGACATGGCCTGCAACTTCGACTGCATCTACTGCCAGGTCGATCGCACCGTCGCCCCGCGCGTCCGCGATGTAAGCCTCGCAAAACTGCGCGAAGAACTCCGCGAGATGATCGCCTCCGCCCAGGACGGCGGCTTGTTCGCCGACCCGGCGCTTCACGACGTGCCCGCCGAACGCCGCATCATCCGCGACATCGCGTTCTCCGGCGATGGCGAGCCGACGACCTGCAAGGTCTTCCGCGAGTCTGTCGAACTCGCCGCGGAGTTGAGAAAAGAATTCGCCCTAGATAGCGCGAGAATCGTGCTCATCACCGACGCCTGCTACCTCACCCGGCCTGACGTGGTGGCGGCCTTGGGCGTTATGGACGCCAACAACGGCGAAATATGGGCCAAGCTCGATGCCGGAACGGAAGAGTACTACCGCTTGGTCAATCGCCCGAACTTCCCGTTGCAACACGTGATCGAGAACATCACCGCCGCGGCCCGCGTCCGCCCCGTGGTTATTCAGTCTTTATTGCTTCGCCTGGACAGCCAAGGGCCCGACGACCGCGAGCTGCGCGCCTACGTCGAGCGCCTGCGCGAAATCCTCCGCGCCGGCGGGCGCATCAAGCAGGTACAGGTGTACACCGTTGCTCGCAGGCCTGCCGAGAGCAACGTCACCGCCCTCTCCGACGCCGAAGTCGATCACATCCGCGACCTGGTCCGAGCGCAAACCGGCCTCGAGGCGGACTCTTACTATGGGGTCAGCCTTTAGAGATCAAAATCAACGTTGGCTGGCGTGAAGGATTGTCAGGCCGACGACCTCACCGCCCTCATAGCGAACGATGACATCATCGTCGGTCAGTTCGCTGTCGTCGGCATGACTGGGCTTCTTGAAGTTGACGTTGAGCACATCGGCCTCGGCGTCGTAGGACGACCATAGGTCCCGGTGTGGTGAGTCAAAACCGCCGTGACGAGCGGTAGGAACCTCGCTACATCTTGGCGGGCCATAGGTGCCTTCCACGTTGTCGTTTAGGCGACGAAACACCTTGCGTCAGGATGGAACCGTGGCCGCAGGTCCGACACCCTCGATGACGACTTGGCGAAGGGTGTCGCGTCCCCCGAATCGCTTTACGGCGTCAAGGATCTCGATGCCCGCGAGCTTGCCGTCGGCGTCCACGTCCGCGGCGATGCCTTCACCGAGGTGCTTGGTCGTGACGGTCGTCTCTCGGAACACGATCGACATCGCGTCGACTTCCGGATCGTAGGTGATACGCATCGTAATTCTCCCTCAGAAGTAGTAAGTATAGACGGTAACGACGACGATTTCATCGGCCTCCTCGACGAAGATCGGGCGGACCTGCTTGGTCTGGAAAAAACGCCCGTTCCAGGGCGCCCCGAAAGGGAAGTCTCGACGAACCTCCAGGCGACCCCGCTCGGCGGGCTCCCAGGGTATGGTGCGGATCGCCTCTTCCACCTCCGCGGGAGTGAATCCGCGCGGTTTTTGATACTTCATCGCATGTCCGGAGAGTCGGATCGGTTTCACGTTCTCGTCGCTTTCTCCACGATCTTGATCTCCTCATCCGTCAGGTCGTCAGCCGCGCAGACCGGAAGGCGCGCGAGAATTCCCTCAGAAGAGAACACTCAGATAGAGCGGGCGTCATTATCGAGGTCCGTTCTGCACGGCTGAGGCGTCGATCCGCTCTCTCAGCTTGGCCATCTCAGATCGAAGCTCTTCGATTTCGCGGTCCTTCTCGGCCAGTTGGCAATCTTTTTCGGCGCGAAGTTCGCGGAGGGCTTCGGCCGTGAGGGCCTCGAAGCCGCCCACGGTGAGCGTCTGATAGCCCTTGGGGTCGCGGCCGACCCATTGCGGGAAGGCCCGCTGCACCTCGTCGGCGATCAGGCCCATCTGCGTTCCCGTGTGCCCGCCGGCAGCTACGCGGTCATTCCACTCGAAACACACGCCCTGCAAGGACAGGAGCTTTTCCAACGCGCCGGTCAATGGCGTAATGTTTCGTTTCAACCGCCGATCCGAAAAAATAGTCCATGTATTCGTGCCCGGTTTGGCCGCCGAGTCCTGGGCCAGTAACAAGCCGAAATTGAGGCTTGCCGGGTCGATTTCAATGGCCAGGCTGAATCCGGAACCCGCGGCGATCGCGTTAAAGTAGAAGCCGGTTGGAACATTGATCTGACCGTCCGCGTTGAAGCCC